>JAABUP010000177.1_pt1 | contig 144266 bp, 228 predicted proteins | sample 5559201 | NCBI WGS metagenome assembly JAABUP01 (sample SAMN10711887, study PRJNA513373) | rock metagenome | isolation source: Antarctica rocks | place: Antarctica | reverse complement strand
AAGGAGGCAGAGGAGACCAAGCGTAGAGCGTAGGCCGGTGATGCAGATGTCAGGACTTTGGTAGAGTCAATGGAGGCTCATAACCTGTTAAATATTGACGAAATGCATAAGGAGGAAAGTATGAAACTAATTGAAAAGCGGCAGCGGGACTGCGCAGGCGGTCACGTGACCGGAAGACGAGATCGCCTTATCCTGACACTGTCTTGGGTACGAAGTTCGTAGATGTGTCGGCAAATGACAGTTGCAGACGTGCGGAGCTTGATTGTTCGGATATTCCGGCATTGTTGTGTGGTGGCGTAGATCGTGTTTATAAGGCGGAACGGTCGCTTGGAAGAGCCGACGCCAGCCAACCGTTGTCCTGTCTACTACCGACAGAGTACATGGCATCACCAGATGCAGCCCGGCACCTAACTTCTGCTCGATGGTCTTCAGCTTGGCCTTGGCGACAAATCGTTTGCCCTCATGAACGATAATTCCGGTACCATTGCGCTCTGCAAGAATCCGGTTCACCACAAACGATCCAAAAACATTGGACTTTCGTCATCAACTCTGTCACGATCGTGAATCGAAGCTCGGAGGGTCATCCGGCGGAGGGCCCCTCCCACGGATGCGGTAGAGCTCGTCCTTCAGGGCGTCATCCAGGTCCCGCCATAATCTCGCCGAACATCGCCGCCATCACCGAAGATCGGCCTGGAAGACGGTGTATAAAAGGGATGGACTTGAGAGTCGGGAAGAACCAGCGATTCGAGATTGTAAAAGTCATTAAAAGTCACTAAAAGTCACTAAAAGTCACTAACAGTCACTATCGTTACCTAGCCTACTCATAGCCTCTGCATTTCTAGCCCACGCTACTCGACCGGCACTTATCTCGGCTACACCCACGCGTGTCCTCGAGTTATTCCAGCTAAGTTCGACCGGTAGTCCAACTTTGCCGAAGCTCAGACGACCGTCGCCGATTCTATCCGCCCACTCCGTCGCCCTCGACAGCAGGCTTGCTAGGAGCTGAGCGTCGGGCCTATTTGCTGGTCGACGTAGCACCGTGATAAATTCCTATGTGAGCGAGTTGACGACAACGTCTTTCTCATGTTTGTTCCCTCAGCAGACAAAATTTGCAGATCTTCTCACCCAAAAACTGCCTTGTTAGTCATTTGACCGACGATCTACTTGGCGTGACCTTAAGTTAGATCAGGAGAAGACGATCTCGTTAAGGCCATGTGGCATCACGTAACTACTTGCGCGTAATTGTACAAACAACATGTTGAGGCTGCAACTTTCTCCCTCGTTAGGTTCTAACCTGATCTGCAGAGCATCATGTGAAGCCGAGAAGATGTACCAGACGAAGGCAGCAGAGGGTGGAGTAGATAGGGATAGCTTCTGCCATTAGAAAGGATGGTTCACGTTTTCGTCTCAATTTGTTGCTGCGTTGTTCATGCGATTTTAGCTAAGTCGCCACAGAGTCAGTTGTCCTCGGCCTTCGCAGGAAAATAGAATGCTACTTTGATAGCGGGACAAAACGAATTTGATTGTCCTTATTGTACAAGCGGACGGCGAATCACTAGCGACTTTCCAGTGACAACGCCGATCGCGCAAAATACAGACCAAGATCTCCCTAAGTAAACGTTCCCATCATTGACTACCGAAACAGAGGAAGCGCGGATAAAACCACGGCAAGCACATGCAGGACGATGTCATGAATGACACCACCAGGTCGTAATGGGCTTCAGCCAGTTCCCACTGGACTGGATATTGTACCGTTTGCTCACGTTACCCCATTAAGCGTGTTTATTACAGGTCTTGAGGCATTCTTCTGATTGGTCGGAAATCCCTGAACCTTTGCCACCCGTTCTGTTTACAAACCGCCTGCAAGGTATAGAAGTCCATACGAAATGGAGATATGTCAACCCCGTTCTTGATACCACACCTCTAGTCCTAGTCTAAAGTCCACCTCATTGGGTCACAGCCCGAGACACTCCGTGTTCCAGCTAGTCTGTGGCACTCCCCGAGCCGATCCGTCCTCCGTGACAGGATCCGTGACACACAGTTGACAAGGTTCGCGCCGAGCCGACCACAGATCCACGGATCAAGTTGAGATACTTTCAGTATTCGCCGCTCTTCCCTCCTGATGCATAACAAGCTGTTGATAGTGAAGTCAAAGAGTTGTCATCTTCCAAGACACCCTGGGCAGCTGAACAGAATGACACCACCAGGTTATGATGGGCTTCAGCCAGTTCCAAGCTGAATATTGTACCTTTTGTTCAGTGGTATCACGTTACCCATTAAGCGGGTTTATTACAGCCACCTACTGTATTTGCTATCTCTACCTCCATGATGCCGCCGCTCTACTGTATCCAAGAGCTTGTAAGGTACGTGCTAGCATGCTCAGATCTCCCTACTCTCGTCCATGCTCATAACCGGATTCATGAACCACCCTCCATTAGCTTTCTCGTCCTGACATCGTGTGTGAATTGACTTGACATGTACTCGTCCACTGTGTGCGCGTTGTTGAAGCCAGAGGAGCCCAGGAAATAGAAATGGAGCGAATCCGTAGATATTCTGCGTAAGATTGACATAACACCTCGTGTCACCGTTCTACTGACCCATCAGCTTCGTTCACGTAGTCTGGATGAAGAAGAAACGCCGGTAGGAACGGTCGGTGCCACTTGAATCTCTCGTTTGGGTTCGAGTGCGTCGCCTCTTTGCCTCGGAACGGGTACCGTAAACGCCCTTGATTGTGCCGGAGAGTAGTCTCCAAGCAGCGCTCTCAACACTATAAAAAGAGACTGGTGACGGATCGAAGCTGGATCGGATCAGATGATTTCCGATGAGCTAGCTTACGAGGCTTCCAGAATGACCCTGCCGGCTTTCGTCCCGTTCGTGTGCGCGGGGCAAACGGACAGATCGATGTGCTTGCCAAACGCTAGCATCGAAAGGTCCACAAGCACTAAGCCGGCATGGCAACCGGTAAATCGCCGTGGCAGCGGCCCCCCAGGGCCCCTCTTGGAGGCCTGGCGCCCATTGGTTACGGCAGGCCTCGGAGAGGGTGGCACTACGAAGATCCTCGATGAAACAAGCCATATGTCCGAACGGCGTTATGAACAGGGTTTTCCCGATGGGCGCCATATTACAACGGCGTTTTAGACTAAACTCGCCGACTCGAGGAGCGCGCCGCATGAAAGAAGGTCTTTTCAGACTCGATAGGCGATCGAAAGAGACAGAAGAACGCTAAGGCATTGTGAGAGCTGATGCTCCCGAAGTTTTAGCCGTCCCGTGACATCCTCTCTCCGCATGGTCTCTTGGTTAATGTAGCGCGGCGATACAAACCGATCAGCTAAGTGCATCGAGTCCCCGCTCTTTGTGAGCCGTATGAGTGGTCCAGTTATAGCAGTATTCGGCGGCACCCTCATCAGTGCAAACACTTCGATCCCATCATGCCTATCCCTGACTTTCCGATGGCGCGACAGCAATGGCAGTCTGGATTTTTCTTTTTCCCCAAGGTCTTCACCTCGGGTTTGGTACATGAGCTGCCGGGTATAGACCCTGTTATGGTCTAGACGAATCTGTACAAACGTTGAGCATGAGGTTGTACGAGAAATCTTGGGCGTCGATTCTGACATGAGTAGCCTATACAGCTGAAGTTCGAGCCGGAAATCATGCCTGTCCGATGCCCTGCAATAACACCGGACCGTAAGACTTTCGTGGTGCGGTCGCTGGCGAGAGATTTGACATCAAGGAGCTCAAAGGTTATTAACCTCGTCGACCGTTGATGGCGAGCGGAGACCTTGAGAGAGCCATCAGGATGCGTAACCGGTCCGAGGGTAGATTCTTAGCCCTCAATCTGATCGACGGCGCTTAGAAGAAATTATCAAACAAAAGCCCATTCCAAGTAAGGCGAAGAAGTGGGCGAGAACGACTGGCGTTTTGGTGCAAATGTAGGAACGGGAAGTGAAACTGAGCTGGAAGAAAGACTGGGGATCTATGAAACGGACTCGTGCCTAAACTCGCCTCGCATGAGCCGATTCTTCAATCTTAAATTATCATATTCATCGATCCCATCTGTGATCTTTTGTCTTGGACCCGCGTCCGCCCGGATCTAGCTCGGACTCCGCCGCTTGCGTTCGCATAGTCGACCAGACCGGAAGCCATCTGTATCGCTGTCGATCATCTAGTGATGTCGCCAAAGCCTTCTTCCTCGCCGCTCAACATCCCCTCTGGCAACAGCCCAATCACGCCGGACGCTCAACCTTCACGAGAAGAAGATCGACAGACCGGCGATCGTTGGCGAGATATCAAGACTATTCTCAGCGTAAGCAAACACCTCAAGATTACCCATGCATCTCTGATGTTCTCGATCAGCGAATCGATATCAAGCAAGAATTTCAAAATCTCGACAAGATTCCCTGTATCCGGAATAGTCTTTTATATGGGATTGGAGGTGGGACTGGTATCGGCGCGATTCGATTTCTTGGCACGAGAAGTGAGCCTCGATCAATGAGTACACGTTGAATGCCGAACAGGACCTCGCGCTGCGTTTCATTGGGCCCTCGGCAGCTTCCTGGTCATCGCCCCATTTCAATGGTGAGTCGATTGATCAAGTGATCCGGTTGACCCAAAATTTCCAGGGAATCCTGCAGACGAGCACGCTTGAAGGAGCTTCAGCAAATGCGAGTCATACAGGAGAAGTTCCCCCACCGTCATGCCTCCAAATTGATAAGGGCAGGTGGAACTGGAGAACCTCCAGACGCAGCAAGATGATCGGTGAATGCAGCTTATTCATGCACATGTCACTTCTACGTAAGGGTCTTCGCATCGTCAACCGTCCCCGCGCTTCCTCATTCTACCGACATCGAAATGACTCCCCCTCTGACCCGTCGCCTAGAACTCCGCATCGTCCTGCTCGACGTCAGTGTCCAACGGTTGTTTGCTGGCCCAGACACTCACCTCATCGGGTAAGGGCGCATTTGCAGCCTGCTTCAACTCGTCCTCGTATTTGGCGATGAGCGCAGGGTCAATCTGAACCTCTGGCGGGGCGAGAGCGGGGCCAGCCACGAATTCCAGGGTCTGGTTGCTGTGCGGAAATAAGCAGCATGTCGAAGCTATTACTCTTTCGCCTACCCTACAAGCTTCCTGGCCAGCCAAAGAAACGGCTTCTCGAAGTTGTACTGGGCCGGCATCAGTTCAATGGCGCATGATAGATACTCACGTTCGATTTGGCGGAGATCTCAAAGTACTGCAGGTTTTCTGCGAGGTTTGAGCGTAATTATGCGACACGAGACCGGATAACAAACTCTTGCGGTGAAACGTCACATTGCCAGTCTTAACTTTCCGCTCCTACAATCCAGCGTGAGCTAGCTGAACAAATGACTTTTGATCAACATACCTTCACGTCCACCTTGTTCCCGCACAAGACGATGGGAATATTCTCGCAAACACGCTCCAAGTCTCGGTGCCAGTTGGGCACGTTCTTGTAGGTGATTCGAGATGTGACGTCGAACATGATGATACCGCATTGACCTTGAATGTAATAACCATCACGAAGACCGCCAAACTTCTCCTGTCCCGCGGTGTCCCAGACGTTGAAGCAGATCGTACCGAAGTTTGTGTGGAAGGTGAGGGGGTGGACCTCGACTCCGAGAGTCGCTTAGGAAGCATTCGTCATCGAGCAATGAGACGAGCAAAGAATCACTACTCACCAATGTATTTCTTTTCAAACTCGCCTAACAAGCTCATCAGCGCGTATGGTCAAGATGAGCCAGAAAGCGCTGACCTGTCAGATGACGTTTTACAAAGGTCGTCTGGCGATCCTGTCATTAAACGAATCGTCGTCCGATGAGATTGAACATACCTTGCCTGAACATGAAACCCCCAATAAGTCAGCAGAACGCAATTCGAAACGAAAGTTGACGCACCCTAAGGGAGGGATAAAGCTTCAGCTATCTTGTTCTCGAATGAGATCATGGCAGACACTCACCGTACCACCATCACCGCACAAAACCATCTTGAACACGGCCTGGTTCTCCATCTTGATGTATGAGCTGGACAAAGAGCTGATGGAAGCCAGAGTCAGGTTTTTTTTGGCGGGGAGAAATTCAGTGGGCCAAAGTATAGGGCGCGTTGGATTTTATTACGTGGATTTGTTCCATTTTTTCCGACAGTGTAGGACAAATTTGTTCGAGTTTACGGTATCATTTCGTTATCTTGCTCTTGGTCAAAGCCCCTCGACAAGCGAAAGGAAGACATTGGAATAGTTCAAGATCATCATGTCTGGTCGACCTGAAGAAACGCAAAGGCAGTTGGTACTCGCCAAGCAACGTGAACGAGAAGCTGTACGTGAAAATGCCAGCATGACGATGCCGCTCATGCAGCCAAGTGGTTCCATAGGCCGAGCACCTCCGTCAAAAAGAAGCTCTACTACGCGTACGTCTCCGAGCATCATGCAAGAGACTGCTGACCATTGCCCAGGAATCACAAAAGGATCATACGGCCGACCGATTCATTGGCATGACAGAGAATCTCGACGAGCGACTCAAGAAATCTACTATTGGTCTCGTCACCCTCTCGGACTTCCAAAAGACAAAAGATGAGCTCGAAGAGCAGCAACGGCAGCTTGCCGCAAAGACTTTGAGCGATAAAGCGTTGGTTGGATGGGCTGCCTGCGCAGAATCAGCTTACCTTTCGCAGTGGATCAACAGCTAAAGTCAAGAAGGCGAAGAAGAAGGAGAAATCAAAGCTGTCCTTCGCGGCTGAAGAAATCGAAGAGGATGACATAGGAGGCGTCAAGCGAGGTCGAGAGGGAGAAGATGACGGTGATGGGGGGAAAGATACGAGTTCGGGAAAGAAGAGATTCTCGAAGAACCCCAACGTCGACACTTCATTCCTTCCGGATCGGCAACGCGAAGAGCAGGAGAGGATAGAGCGGGAGGAACTGCGGAAGGAATGGTTGGCTCAACAAGAGAGTACGAAGCTGGAAGATGTCGAGATTACGTATTCCTACTGGGATGGGAGCGGTCATCGGAAAGCCGTAGAGGTAAGTAATGCATGAGATGTCTCCCTTTCTGATACCTTCTCTCGCAGTGCAAGAAGGGTGACGACATTGCTACGTTCTTGGGAAAGTGCCGGGCACAATTCCCGGAGCTTAGGGGAACAAGCATCGATAACCTCATGTACATAAAGGCAAGCCCAACTTAGGAAAGTCTGACCATGGTCTGATGATCATTAGGAGGACCTGATTATACCTCACGTAAGCTCGCTTTCGCGTGCTAGACTGATCATCAGCACTACACCTTCTATGACTTCATCATCAACAAAGCGCGCGGAAAATCCGGACCCTTGTTCAACTTTGACGTCCACGATGATATACGAATGATGCAGGACGCTACCGTCGAGAAGGACGAGGTGAGGAAGTTTGACCGATGTTGATGTTACCGATCCTAAAAGCTGTCATCAGTCGCACGCGGGCAAGGTCGTCGAGCGTTCCTGGTACAACCGCTTCAAACATGTGAGTTGAAGTTTCAAGCTCTCGCCATTCACATACTGATCCTCACAGATCTTTCCAGCGTCACGGTGGGAGGTGAATCTCATAAGAGAATCTTTCATCCATCCTAATACCTTACCAGGTGTATGACCCAGACAAGGAATACGGAGCATACGTCAGTTTATTCTCGTTCTCGCTTGGACTCTCTCCTTCTCTTCTGATCGCAATCTGCAGCGAATCGCGTGACTTCGCCTGCACTAAATCATTGACCTGCATGGGAATCTGCATATAATACACCTATTCCTGGTTCGGAGCTGTTGAACCAGTAGCCCAAGTCCCATTGCAGCTATAGCTACCTAGCCTGGTCTAATGTGGATAAATCTCTATACAGAGCCCCATGTCACGTGACCCGTCATCCTTTTATCAGACGACGTCCTGAAGCTTGTGAAGAAAGGACGACTACTCACATTTGCATATGACGGGCACGTTCCGTCTCGCTAGATCCGCTACGATCTCGAAATCTCGACGACTGTGTCGTCACATACTCGTCATGCCAATCGCCACACGTCGAAGTTGCTCTCCCCTCGAATCCGCTCGAGCTATAAAACAACGTCGGATTGACGAGACCGACGGAGGACTCGATGAATCTGTGGATAAAGTGGATACCGCCAGCCTAGCCTGTTCACCGCAGGCAGGGCCCTCTACATCACATATCGATGAGGTAGACTCGATCGAAGAGCAAATGGCGATCCCTGCCGAGTTTACCAGAAGCTATGCTCATGAGCTGGACTATCGAAACAAATTGGTTCTGGCTCCAATGGTCCGCACTGGTACTTGTAAGCGACGCATCCGACCTGCTCATCAGGGCACAGAGAGCTGAAGATGTACCCAGTGCCGATGGTCAGCGTTCCTCATTGTATACGAATCGACAGGTACTCATCAACGTGTAGCGACTCCTCTCGCTGTACTATGGAGCGGGACTCGTGTGGTCGCCGGAAGTGGTCGACAGGGCGATCATCGGGGCCACAAGGATTGTCGATCGTAAGTCTCACAGGCGGCTGAGTGGCTTATACTTTAGCTGCGACTGGGGTTATCACCTACTCCAAGGGGCAGGGCCCAATTTTCTCCACGCATCCCATGGAGAAACCTTACCGTAGGTCCTTTTGGTCTTCATGATGCTGATAAGGAAGTCATCTTTCAGATCGGATCATCTGACCCTGAGCTAGCCTTAAAAGCGGCTCAGACGGTTGCGCAGGACGTTTCGGGAATGTGAGTCGGTCGAAGCGAGGCGGATCTGACCATAGTGATCTCAATTGCGGTTGTCCCAAACCATTCTCGTGAGTAAAGAGACGAGAGCTTCACTGACCGAAAGAACTCATTCGGGCATGGGCGCCGCGCTTCTCTCCACTCCGGACATCCTGATCAACATACTACGAAATCTACTGAAAAATATTCCCCTCCCTATCTCCTGCAAGATTCGTCTCCTACCCACTCAGCCGTCGACCCTCTTATTGGCATCACGGATTCTGCGTACCGGGATCCGGAATCTTACAGTGCATTGCCGAACTCGTGATATGCGCTCGGGCGAAAGAGCAATGTGGGAGAGATTGGGAGACATTGTCAACTTGGGCAAGCGCCGAGGAGTTTCGGTCATTTGTAATGGCGATGGTGACGGCTGGACGAACTGGGAGAAAATTCGTGGCCAGACCGGTACGTCTCGATTCATCAAAGCCGCTGACGACAGGCGCCGACTCCGTCATGCTTGCTCGAGCTGCTGAGCGAAATCCGTCGATCTTTCTTCCCACAGGGCCCCGGTGCAATCTGACCGAGATTATTCCCAAGCTGCTAAGCATCGCAGACCATATCAACAATCCATGGGGAAACACGAAGTTCCTCCTCACCCAATTCAAACCGTCACCATCACCGATCTCCAACATGACCAAAGATCAAAAGAAGGAGGCTCAGGAAGTAGTAAGCAGAAGCAAGGCGATTGGTGAAATCGCCTCGAAGCTTGGCGTCGAGCTTGGGAACGGGAAGGCGGTTATGGATGAGATTGAGGCCAAGATCGGATCGCGCAACATGACAGTCGAACCAGACATCTTTGAGGAGAGGCGGGAAGCAGAAAGGCTGGGCGAGGTGGTGGAGAAGCCGACCATTGTGGATGCTAAAGCGGATGTGGACGGATGGGAGGTCGGGGTGGGCCAGGCAGAGATTATGCATACATGATTCTTCTCTTCACGACGCTAGCCGAAGTATCCATCTGCGTCTTCGCGTCTCCCAAAACAGTGTCCCACCGTTTTCTGCAGCTTGCACATTACCCGCAACGTCGCTTCTCATCATGTCGATGACAGCCTGTGTCGCTCAGCTCAGCGCGACTAATCAGGCGGGGAGTTACCATGAAATTCTCTGGAAAAACCCCTCCCTCAAGGTGATACTGGATTTCATCGAGAGAGTCTTGTGCCTGTCGTAACCGGGAGACGCCATGCGCAAGAGCAACGGCACGCTACCGTCAGACGCGTCTTACGCGCGGCTCACCTTCGAGGCATCGAGGTCGTCACGGGCTTTGCACCAATCCCGAAACTTCGGGTGCCATCCTCCTCTCGCCTTTGTACCATCTGGATTGATCGGAGCTTTTCGAGCCCACTTATGTCGTAGGTTGAAGCGCTCCCGGGTCAGCTTTGTAGAGGGCCCATGAGGAGGCAATGCCGACAGAAGCTGCTGTCAGCTTTGAGAAACAGGCGTCCAGCTCACCGATTGCATGCCTGCCGCAATTAGATACCAGCTTCGAGTCCATTCTCCTCGCCACGTTCTGCCTAACGGGAGTCCGATTCTTGCAGTCGCAATAGAGTATATCCACCACCATGCCTGTCTTTCTTCGGCAATATTGATGAGATCAAGATCGAACGCAGCGAGGGCGGCTTCCAAGAGACAGTCGAGTCTCATGGCGTGAAGAGCTAACGCAACAGTCGGAAAGCTGGAAGAATAGCGAGAGAATCGCTCGGCCATGGCAGCACGCTCGAGCCACGCAAAGGAGAGAGAGAGGTACTCGCGGTATTGTCGGGCTCGATTGTGCAATGGGGTCGAAAGTGTTCTTGACATGTACTGAGAGTCAGAAGCCGCTGCGACAATACAGCTTACCCCTTCTACGAGATCACGCCAAACAGCCAAGTGCCGCCTTTCTCCCGCATCCTGGACAGTCGCATCTACATCCTCCAATATCGATGTTTGCAGGCCGGTTTGCTTGGCAATCCATAGACCAGCTAGACAGTCGGGATCGCTCACACCAGGTGTTCTGCTACGCGGAGGAAAAAGTATGGACTCTGATCAGCTATGTCTCTCGGGCTATAATCACCTTATAGATGGACCGAGTGATGGGCGACGCATCCAGGCACCATGCTCGGGACCGAAGGAAGAGCTACCCATTAGCTCGCATCTGAGTGTATTGCTTTACCTCCCACTCTTCAGGATCTCCAGCATCATCGAGACCTTCTGCGAGTATCAGGTCTTCCAAGAGCCTTCGCATTTCAGTCCAAGCTTCGGTTCGGGAAGGCCGCCAAGCAGGGGGCAGGGGCATGGATTGCCGAACGTAAGCTTTCATATGCTCGTCAAATGCCGATTGCGCCGCCAATGGCCGGGGCTCTTCGGTATCGCGCATCGCGTTTGAAATGCGGAGAAGGCGGTGCAGATCGGCCTTCCGCCGAATTGCAGGTTCCGATAATGAATCAAGATACCGGATGAGCCCCTTGTTTCTTCAATATCGTTCTATCCAATCACTCACCGTTCGTAGCTTCAAGCGGTTAGCCAAGTCTTGCGACCAAGGATCTGCTCTTTAGCGGTGCTGAATTTTGGATGACTTGCCAATGTAAATATCGAGCCAACGTAGTGCTTGATCAACAAAATTGACGATCTCGTCCACTGAGTCTGTCAACCGGATCGGTAACCCATAATCGTCCAGACAGCAGTCCTCGCCGTCATTGACATGGTACTTGCTGAACTCTGCATATGCGAGATCGATCGACTTGCTATGAGCCAAGGCGAATGAACGAAGTACCAAAGTCACGAGCTCAGGAGGCGGAGCGTGACTGGATTGCACCGAGGAAGGCTGCATTTGATGTGGGTTCAGGTAATAGAGACTGGTGAAAACGGTCTGGCAAAGTGTAGCACCACGATACCAAGCCATCTCTACCTCAGCTATGGCTTCTCTCAAGGGACTCACCTCTAGAGCCAGCATCTCATCCATCACCCAACACACTTCCTCGGCTGATAGTCGAGCAAGGGGATCAAATAGAAGCTTTGACGATCTGGTCATGCCGGTATCCATCTTTGAATTCATAATCTAGTCGTATCAGGTCTAGATTTTCCCATGAGTGTGAGAGATATGATCACCTGGAGGGAGTTCATGGCATCAAGGAGACTGAGATCTTGAGCTTTGATCAGGCAGCCCGGAGGCAGCTCTATATGTCCGTCAACATCATTGGAAAGCTAATGCCAATTTGATTAACATGCCTGAACAGGATTGCTTGAGCCATGATGTGATGTCCTGCATCTTCCGCCTATGAAGGGGAGACTGCATACACCAGCGCTTTCCTAGCTTAAGGGTCTCACTTTTGGTCACGCGTCTCTGAACACGTGGTTTATAGCCGCTACATCAACACCGCCTCGCCTAACAAGCTTGGTCCTTTATACTTGAATTGCTGTCGCGCCGCTCTGGATACATTCCTCAAACTTCCCTCCAGCATCCTTCATTGAAAAAGTCACTGCATCATAGAGACTTTTACCCACCAGTCCGAACCATGTCTCACGACAACCGTTATTCGGACCCTGATGACCGTGGCCAATACAAGGACCAGTCATACAACTCACAACCGCCAATGCCGCAACATGCTTCCGACAACCCTCACTCATATGGAGCTGATCCGAGCTCTTACAACGAGGAACCCCATTACCCTTCTTACCCCTCCGACCCCTCTGCAGGCAATTATCAGGCGTATGCCAGCAACGAGAAGATGGTCGAGGATGGAGCATACGGGCAGAGTACAGAGAGAGCACAGCCGGGACGATCCGGTCTACGTCAGCCGACGAGGTCATTTGCCGAGATTGGGCCTCCACCGAGGAGTACGGGTATCTTGAGAATGTGGAGGAAGGATGAGCGAGGAAAGCAGTGGTTGAGGGTGGGTCTCGCCTGGAGATATCACGAGCTGATAATCAAGGGGGGTGGCGTTCGGTCATGTCTGCGGATCTGTTGCTGCTGTACGACGATCGCTGTAATCATGGTGGTTAGCATCATCTTGGCGATCCTGCTAGTGAGTCGTTAGCCCTTGGGATCGGACTGACGTCAGTACGTTCATCCTCCCAACGTCGCGCTCAATAGTTTGAATCTCGGCTCTACCCCTGTCAACCTCACTACATCGGGTCTGATGGTCAGCTTCGACCTCGGCATCAGGTGGGCCTCATATGACGAGTCGCGCTGACTATCAGCGTCGCCAATCCCAACTGGTTCAGCGTCAACTTCAAGGAAATCCAGGCCACGGCCAGATATCCGGGAAACAACACCAGCAAATTCGGTGGTGGTACGCTGTACAATGTAGACTTTGCGGGCTATACAGACTCGACTTTCCAATTTCCGTTCACACTGAAGTGAGTCTCATACATAGCAGTCCACCTGACTTCAGCTACACCACCGCGCTTGACCCGAACAAGGTTATCCTGAATGATCTCATCAGTGAGCTCTATTATTGAGGAGCTGCTGACGCCAGGCAAATGCGGTGTGACCGGTGGAACCAAATCGGACATCACCGTGGATTATGACCTCTACCTCAAGCTACAGGTAGGTCCGCCCCCGTATACCGCTGACATCAGGTCCTCGGTATCACCGTGCATCCTACAATCAGTAGCAGTGCCAGTTTCGAATGCCCCGTAAGCGCGGCGGATCTTCAGGTACATATCGAACCGCTTGGCGAGCTTGAATGACCTGACTGATCTTTCTCAGGGAATCCTAGGTAGCGATTTATAACGTGATGCCGTCGATGCACCTTGAATTGTCCGCTTGTCCTGTATTGCCTTGTTATCTTCTCGAGTCAAAGATCATCCGTCCACCCGCACGACGATTCCAGGCACGCTCGTCCGTCGGACCGGCGGTAAGCTTCGGACCGCGGGCCGGGTTCGCCGCAGTTGACATTCCCATTTCCTTCCTTCCGGTGCCGAATACCGTCATTTCCCTCTGGATGCAAGGCGATATCTCCTCCTCTTGTAAACGTTCACTTCGCATCGAGTTCCATCTTCTCGTCGTCACAGACCTCGCTTCCAATCGATAGCTCTTTACACCATGCCCACCCCCAATGGTACAGCCAATGGCCATTCTACGACTCGCACTCTTAAGCCTGGCGTTTGGGCACCGATCCCTACCTTCTTCCAAGATAACGAGGACCTTGGTGAGTAGGCCTGACTCTGACAATGTCTGATGGAGCAGATATCGTTACTTTCTAGTCCCACGTCGTTCGCCTCGCCAAAGCTGGCATGCAGCCAGTCGTGTGTGGGTCCATGGGCGAAGCATTCCACCTCAGCCACGATGAGCGCGTCAGCTTGTTCTCAGCTGCGAGGCTGGCGCTGGACGAGGCCGGATTGAACGACACTGTCCTCATCTGTGGAACGTGAGTTCCATCAGTAGCATCCTTGCTGATCCACAGTGGCGGCAACTCCACTCGCGCCACGATCGCCCTTTGCAAGGCTGCCGCTGAAATTGGCGCTGATATCGTCGTCGTCATCACTCCGGGCTACTTCGCTGGCGCCATCACGAAGCCCGCTCTCAAGCAATTTTTCCTCGACGTCCAGGCTTCCAGTCCGCTTCCCGTCATGCTCTACAATTATCCGGGCGCTGCAGGTGGCATCGATCTCGACTCAGACCTCGTCTCAGACCTCGTAGAAGCTATGGCCAAAGAGGGCTCAAACACCTGCGGTGTCAAGCTCACTTGCGGTGCGGTTGGCAAGCTGATCCGTATCACCGCTGCCACCGCTGTATCCTCGTTCGCCGCCGAATTCCCTCGCAAGTCCTCCACCGCTCCCGATTGGCTCACCCTTGGTGGCTTCGCGGACTTCCTCCTTCCGACCGTCATCGGCTCCCGAGCCGGTGGTGCCATTATGGGTCTCGGCAACATCTACCCCAACGCTCTGGCTCGACTCGTGGAGCTCGCTCTCTCCATCTCAACGTCGAGTAAACCCAATTCCGCCGACTTGGCCAAGGCTCTCCAGCTACAGGATCTCGCTTCCTCTGCCGACGCGTCTTTCTCCCGCGCAGGTGTCTCGGGTACCAAGTGGTTCCTTCGCAAGCACCATGGCTATCCCAACGACAGGGTTAGGCGACCTCTGCTCGAATTTGACGACGTCAGGGGTGCTGCGCTTGAGAAGGAGGAGGGTGTGGCGAAGTTCTGGGAGGTGGAGAAGGCATTGGCAGCGGGGAAGTGAGTCTCAAGGGTATCATCATTTTGTATTACTTTGACATGCAGGTTAGTGTATCTGATCTACAGATTGGTCGCATTGAATTCCGTCCTTCAAGAGATCTGAATAGCTCGGAATCGACCCATTCTATCGCGTAGCCCAGTCCATAATCCCGCCTCTCAGGCGCTTCCCGTTCTGTCCTCGTCCTCGTTCTTCTCCTCATAGCAGCCATAGATTGACTCTGTTGGACCACGATAAACTTGAATCTCGTTTGAGCTGGTTCATCTGGGATAACGGCACAAAGCCTGCGGCGAGAAGATCAGGATCGGGGATGATTGCAGGTGCTGGCTTGCGATTGCTCCCGCGCTGACTCGTCTTATCAATCCCTCTCCTCAGGTGTCTTCTGTCACCCTCTGACGTGTCACCGACCCTCCTCAGGATCCCCGGACATCATTAATCTTCCAACATCTCTTGTGCCGCTGATGCTGACCGGACGCTCGGGTACGGGATTCGGTGAAATCCGAGGAGATTCGAGCGGTCTGTATGCTCCAGGAATAACCGCCGATCTGGAATTCGATGCTGGGAGCGAAGAAGTTGTTGCGACACCGATTACCGAATCTCACAATTCGCTAGAATCCTTTGTCAATGGAGGAGTCCGTGTCTCCTCCATCTCACTCCTCGACTGGGACTGTCTTCAAAACTGGGATGGTCGCGCTAGCGAGGCCGCCACCGCTGATGGTCGATACCCTTTCCGCCTCTGCTTTTCAGCCCCTCTTCCCTCATCGATATCGACAAACGCTTGGATAACTCGATTTCGACCTCGCCGCAGGACTCGCCGGATGAACCAGGACGCGGCGCAGAGGACGATGAGACCGATGATGATCAGACATGCGACAAGAGTGGTCGGGTTGTATGCGCTGCGGCGTTGCCCTTATCTCGGGTGACGGGGTCGAAGGAGGATGGTCCCGCAAAAGAGACACTGGATCGAGTGCTGGATGCTGTGCTAGGGGAGCTCGAGGCCGATATGGAGGTGGAAGACGTCGGTGAAGGGCTGTTTTCGGATGTTGTGGATAATGCTGGTATGGTCGAGATCGACGACAGTAGTGTTGGCAACTGCAGGAACGCCGGATATTGTAGTCGTGTCAAAACTCCTGCGAATGACTGTGGTGACGAGCATTGAGTGGATTTCAAGATGTGCCCAAGCCGAAGGGCTCGGACGAAGCGACTGGTCGGCTAAGGTGGACATGGTATTACGAAGGTGGCAACGAGCGCAAGCTGATCAGGTCTTCTTGCACTACCTTTGGCAGGTGAGAAAGGAGAGACAACGTCTACTCGTCTTGACATGCAGCTTGTGGGGTGCATATTGACGCGTCAGTTGTGAACACGACTAACCTCGTTGCCTTGGCGTGAATATCAGTGAGCTAGCATGGTCGTATACAGAATTCCTTGAGCCAAGGTCATGATGGCCATGACTGTTAGTACTGATTACAGATTAGTCGGAATGTGAAGGCAGGCTCAGATCCGAGGCAGTCGTTTCATCACTTCGGCGGAACGAGAAGCATCGGGACGCCAATATCCAAAGTCTAGTCGATGCGATACGTAGACGGAAGCGCAGAATGCCCAGAGACCACGGTACGGGAACGGAACGGAAGCAAAGCGCGTTCGACAGCCGGACAGGTAGAGAAGAGGTCACCGGAGACGAGACAAAGCGGGTGGGAAGCGAGGGCGAAGACGGCTCAGATTGATTGTTGGAAGGGTCAGACATTGCTGATTACACGAAGTGGTCGGGTCGAATACGAGCGGAGCGAAGCAAAGGCGATTTAGAACGGGAAAAGGGAATGGATATCGATGAAGCTGGGACGTTGTCGTCACTGTCAGTGCGGATTGCCGGACGAAATCGACTTACATCGTGCTTAGTACTGGCCACCACCGCCGTAGCCGCCTTGACCGCCTAAATATAGCAAGATCAGTTTGTTGCTGCCAATGATCACACCGAAAGCACCGCCATAGCCGCCCTGAGCACCTTGATTGTAACCTCCTCCGCCATCTATCAGTTGACGGGATCGAAACAGCGCGAGGTAAAGCCGGGAGAGTATGCACAGCGCGGGAGAACAGGCACAAGGACACAGGCGGCAAGAGACCCAATCGTGACCGAAAACGGGACGCGATACCAAGACCGTCGCGGAACGTTTTGCAACAAGCACAAGACGGAGGCGAGCGGAGATAATCAGGCGAGACAGTAACGAGTCGGCGATTGGACCAGACACCGCAGCATGGAAGCAAGAGGAGGAAAGTGTGGCTCACCGCCCTGTTCTCCGCTGTAGCCACCGCCACCCGGGCCACCGCCATCTGCTGTCCTGTCAGCGCGAGGTACTTCAGGATGATTAAGACAGACTCACAGCCACCATGACCCCCGCCATAGCCACCCTGGCCGCCACCGCTGTAGCCGCCCTGACCTCCACTGTAGCCGCCTTGACCACCGCCCCCGTAACCGCCTTGTCCGCCGTAGCCACCTCCACCGTAAACACCTTGGCCACCACCACCACTGTTGTAGCCGCCGCCTTGACCACCACCACCGTAGCCACCGCCGCCACCACCGCCGTCTGGCAGAATGTCAGTGAGTGCAGGTTTATCGTCGGCTACACGCACAGCCAGAATTGTATCCTCCACCGCCGTATCCACCACCTCCACCTCCAGAAGGCTTCGAGTTGGCCATGTTGACCTGGCCCATCAGCGGAATCTCTTGAAGGTCCGCTCACTCGAACACGACGACCTTCAATGTCTTGGTCGTTCATGGCATTGATCGCCGCGTCAGCCTCGGGCGTTGACGCAAAAGTCTAGCTTTGATCAGGGTTGCAAGTGGACCAGAAAGCGGTACACACGACGAATCCGAAACCCCTTGAGCGACCGGTCTCGCGGTCCTTCATGACGATACACTGCTCGACCCGGGATTCAGCATGACTGAACGACGAGGAACGGAAACACAACTGACGTCGATGACATTGCCGTAGGCAGAGAAAGCCTGTTTGCGTGAAGTACGCGGAGTGCGTTTAGGGAAGCGAGAGTGGAGTGAAGCAGACCAACAAGGGGTGAGCAAGAAAGAAGATAGGCGGGACGCGATCATGAGCACAACGGCACGACACAGGAGACGAGCGAACCTGGTGAAGAGCGCTGTCGTCGGTGTTCCACGAAAGGTTGCCTATTGCGAACATACGAGTCAGACGGAGCACAGAGAAGCACGGACGATTCGAGCAGGGAGAAAGGCAATGTAATGCATCGTTCGAGAATGCTGCTACCTGGGCAAACCCTCGAACGACACCCCGAATCGGGACCTCTCGGAATAGTTGGAATGTTTGTTGATCATACGCACCGACGTAAACTTTTGCTGCGGCCATCTTGTTGAGGTGATCGTTTTCGTTTGCAGGTCGAGTCAAAAGCTTGAAATGAGAAAGGGATCAGAAACTGAAAGTGCGGAAGAGCGGGACGGAAAACTTCCGGGATTTCATGCCCATTCCATTTGTGGCAAGTTCCCGCAAGTTACGTCATCCTCTCCTTTGACCAACTGCTTCGAAGTCTGTCTTTGCTTTGAAGCTCGAACTAGAGCTTGTCGAGTGATGTCCCAAGCGGGTCCTGCCAATATCTCACAAGGAAGTATCCTCGAACTTCGTACAATCACCGCAGAACACGTCGATCGTTTCGCAAAAGAAGGTCGTTCAGCGGTGAAAGGTCAAAGTCGACGAATTGCTCAGCTGGAGAAGGTATGCTTGCCCGTTCACCCGACCTTTGTGAGGGTTTAAACTGACCCCTCGATGTGAGAAGTCCAAGGACCCATTCAACCGTCCTTCACCTGGCTTGATCAAGCGTGTAGCTGCAGAGGCTCGAAATGATGCCAAGCGACGACATTTCCAGGATGAAGGCGGACCGAGTGACGAGCAGAGAAGGGAGATTCTGGGGATCAAGGCGGAGAAGTATGACGCGATGCGAAGGGGGGACTATTCGGCTTTGACGGACAAGGAGCTGGCAGAGTCGGTAGTAGACGTACGGAACCCGTTCTGACAGTATTCACCACCGCTGACGACTGTAGTTTGAGCGCAAATGGGAAGAAGACGGCTGGTCGGACCATTCATCTGATGTAGACGAGTCCGCCTTTCCTCCAAGACCGGTAAAGCATGATAAGGTGGATCTCCTGATCGAGTGTACAACGAACAAGCGCTGAAGAGTTTAGGGAGACGACATTTTCGACGACCTAGCGGAAGTGGAATACATGGATGAGATGGGAAGATCACGGGTCGGTACTCGCAAGGAGGCGAAAGAAGGAGAGGTGGCAAAGAGAAGGACGGCTCCGAAGCCGGAAGGCCCACCGCCAGAATCCTCTTACGCAGAAGTGCTGTAGGTCGTTCGCGTTTACAGGTAGCATTCTGCTGATGACGAGAATATAGGCAATCGAGCGTCATTCGTGAGACGCTCGAATCAGCAACAAATACAATCAACTGACGGTGAACTCAGACGGTGATCAGTCCTTTTTCCCCGTGTATGAGCCAGACCCCGAAACCATCAAGGCGAAGTATCGAGCTGCAGAGGAGGATGCACGCGCACACCACTATGATTCGACGAAAGAAGGTTCATAACTCTAAAACACCTCTGAGCTCAACTGATGCTCTGCTAAGTCCGAGCAAAGGGCGCCGGGCAGTACCAATTCTCTCTGGACGAGGAGCAGCGTGCGGAGCAGATGGCTTCGCTCGACGCTCAACGATCACAAACTGAGCAGGCTCGAGGCGAGGCAGGTAGACGAGGTGGGCTCAGCGCTGCTCAAGAGGCAAAGAAGCGCAAGCTTGACGAGAGGAAGGCTCTGATTGAGGCGAAGCGAGTCAAGCTGCTTGGGGGAACGAAGGAGGTCGAGCGACTGAGAGCGGAGAAGAGGGCTGCTGAAGCAGAGACATTCCTTCGTGGTTTGGAGAATGAGTGGGATAGTGCTCAGAATGGAGCGACGTGAGAGGTTCCCGTGATATACCCTGCATCGCATGATATCCTCAAAATCGTATGCATCGAAAGCTCGTGGGTCTTTTGATAATCGATCTTGTCGGAGTTAAGAGACGATCGGAGAAATCTTATGGCCCACTCGGTGTTACAGATTGAGATATTGTGGCACCTAGATTGCATCCTTCGCTGTGATTGAAACGCTTTCGTCTTTAACGAGTCGACATTATTATACACGTTAGTTTGGTCCCCTCTCACTCCTCCCATCACGATCTGCCGAGTGACTCAGAACTGCCTGCCACCAGAGCGATTGTTGATCTCGCTGTTTGCCCATCAGAATGCGTGTCGACCGCTGCGACTTCTCCGGCTACAAAGTCTACCCTTCTCGGGGTAAGACCTACGTTCGTGGCGACTCTAAGGCCAGTAATCGTTCTCCTCAATGTTTAGACCCCCGCTGAAGATTCCTCTTCCAGTCGTTCCGATTCCTCAACTCGAAGAATGAGTCCCTCTTCCTGCAACGCAAGAACCCGCGAAAGATCGCTTGGACCCAGGTCTACAGGAGGTTCGTCCATTTCGTCCATAATCGCAATGGTATCCATACAAAAGCTGACTGAGTGCCGCCGCTTGCTTTCTCTAATTACTCTACTCACTCGCTTCCCCTCTGCTGTTCGCATCGGATTTACAGGATGCACAAGAAGGGTATCACGGAGGAGGTTGCAAAGAAGAGGAGCAGGAAGAACGTGAAGGTTCAGGTGAGTGGCGGGAATTTGGTCTTCGTGGCGGGATTTGAGAGGCTGGGAGGGTATCCTGCACCTGAGGCGCCCGTCCCTCCCAATATTACCTCAATGTGGTGTGGGCTTGAAGTCGAGCCAGCCCAGAGCCAAGTATGCGCTGACAAGTCATCCTTTATAGCGAGGTGTCGTCGGTGCTGATCTTGCTTCCATTCTGGCAAAACGTACTGCCAAACCCGAGGTCCGTGCCGCTGCTCGTCAAGCTGCTATCACGAAGGCGAAGACGGACAAGCGGGAGAAGGAGGCTAGCAAGCAGAAGCCAACAGGCGGTGCGGCCAATGTGCCAAAGGTGTCGAAGCAGAGCATGAAGGGTGGCGCGGGTAAGGGTGGGCGTTGAAGTGCTCCGTGAGCATGAGGAGAGAGTGATAATAAAGGTCGTGATGTAAGACATGCTATGATGGGTCCAAATTACGCCAAAGCGGGGAAGACTGAGTCGATGACTGCATAATATCTCATCCCACTCGTCTCCGCTTCACTGCTGGTGCTCTCTGGTCTCCCTCCCTCGCGCCCTTCGCGCCCTTGGGGAATGGCCTGCTCTTCTTCTCTTTGCTCGCGACCTTTTTCCGTTTCTTCTCAATCGCCTTCTTGACTGCGGTCTCGCCCCCTTTCTCTTGCAACGCATCGAATCGTGACTTCAAAAGCAGCTCCCGCTTCTCACCTGGGATGACTTGTCAGTGACAGCTGACGGAGGCGAAACATCGGAACTGACCCTTCTTCATGAACCAAGCGCCCTTGCCGTGCTTCTGCTTCTCCCTCTCCTGTCGCTTCACTCCCGAGAGCGCTGCTCTATCCCTCGCCTCGCGCTCCGTTCGTTCGAGTTTCGTCCTCAGCCGACCGAGCTCGATCTCCAATCGTTCCCGCTCCGCTGTCCGTGCTGGCTTCTCGACCAAAGTGCAGGTCCGCTCAGCCTTAGTCGCAGCAGCGACAGCAATCTTCAGACCCCCAAGCTCGGAGCGAAGCATGTCCGGCAGGAAGTTGTAGGATTTGGTGTGAAGATGTGGGTCTACCTGACCGGCAGAGACGGATGAAAATCGAGGATCACGTCGCTCCTGAAGTATCTGAGGTCAGCTTTGAATCGTTCATTGGTCTGAATACACTGACTGGCCTGAGTACATCGACAACCTTCCTCATTCGGGTGACCTGCTTCTTCGAGCTTATCGCAGTCGGTCTGCAGTCGTTAGCCGAATCTCATTAATTTTATCAAAGACCTGACACATACGCATGCTTGCTTTCTCTACGGATCCGTGCCACCTCCCTCGCTTCCCGTTCCTCTGGCAACTGCAACTCCTCGATGTGTGCCATTAGACCGACTGCTTTGCCCTTGCCCCTTTGCATGTCGGCAAGCTTCGCCTTGATCTGCGCGACCCGCTGATCCTTGTCCTTCGATGGACCAGCTTCGCTATCTGATGCGTGAGAAGATGAGGTGCTGGGCGAGTGATGTCGAAGGCTGCGTTGAGCCTTGAGGAGAGTCGAAAAGGGTAACGCCGTAAGGTCTGGTCGGGATGATGGTCAGCGATCGCAGCCAGATAGACGCAACAGCAAGCTGTACCATTTTGCAATCGACGCTGCATGGCAAAGTGGCTCGATCAGAGACACGAACGGTCTTGCATGCGAAACACTCACCAATCGCGACATCTCTTGTTGATCATTGGCTACAGCATCTTCCTCTTCGCTCTCCTCTTCACTGTCTCCAGATCCTCCATCCCACTCATCAGGCTGCCATACCCCTATACCTAGTCCATGATTTTCCACAGTCCCATCATCGTCTTCATCCTCATTCTCGGTCGCACCACTGCTCTCTCCGTCCTCGTGGTCGTCGAGGAAACCAGACGCAAACTCGTCGGAGCCAGTCGCGAGGATGCTATCGTCCGGCGAGGGCGACCGGGGTGCTGAGTCTGACTCCGACGCCTTAGATTTCACGGCCTTGTGCACTGAGGACAGTCTTGCGTCTGTTGGAGCCATGTTGTCCAGGGATACTTTCTCAAGTATGCAGATTTACTTTATGAAGACTTGAGCTGAATTTCATAGTTTCACCGCAGCACACCTTCGCTGTTTTGTCCCCTCGTATAAGATACCTTATTCAGTCCTCCTTTACCTTATTCAGTCCTCCTTTCACCACGCGTACAATCCACCAGATTCCCAACCAACGTCTGTCTCCAGATTCCCATCCCGTGGCGACGATGTCTGTGCCCGTAGCGGGTCCTTCAAACCAACCGCCTACTCCAAATGCTGCTTATTCCTCTCACGGCTCGGAAGTAAAGAGGAGATCGGAAGGAGAAGCAGACTCTGGTCGAAGAACGTGAGTCTTTCATCAAATCTGCTTCATGGGCCCGCGATATCTACTTTTCAAAGCCCCTCAAAAGCAGCTGAATGTTGTTCGCCTTACAGCAAATACCATCGACCTCCCCTTCCACCCCCTCACATCCTTGCTACCCTCGTCCCCGACTCACCTGCATTTGCCGAGCTCAAGAAGATCGAGCAGAAGCTCGACTGGACATTATTGCGGAAGAAGGCGGAAATCAACGATGCGCTGGGCCGTCCAACACGGGTAAATTTGTGGCTCATCGGCTGTATAACATATCAAGCTGACGGAGCCCTGTCAATTAGGTCAAGCGGACTTTGCGAGTTTTTGTCTCAAACACAGCTCATGATCAGGCATGGCAGCTCGAGCATCAGGAAGCTCAAGAAGATGGCGTACCGAAACCTGGACCATCGTCTTCGAACGTTAAATCCGGCTCTCCAACAAAGCCCGCCGCGTCAGCTGTTGCCCAGACATCCGACACCAGTCAATCAGCAGCACCGTCTGGGAACGTCGAAATGGGCGACGTGGCCAGTATTGGAGCACCTGTCACCGAGGTCGTTGTCACCGAGGTCGTTGTCACCGAGGTCGTAAAGCCCCTCGTACCGAAGGAGATGCAGCTAGGGAAAGAAGTAGACGTAAACACGGGAAAAGGAATTCCTGGTTGGGTTTTGCGGGTAGAAGGGCGCGTACTGGATGTGAGCTGGTCACGGCGATCATTCCCATCGTGGCTGATCAGATCCTTCAGAGCGGGAACACTCGGCTGGACAAATCCAAGCGGAAATTGTCGAGCTTCCTCCGTTCTGCCGTCATCGAATTCGACAATCGAGAACCCCCTACCTTCCCAGAGGGAAATATCGTCGAGGTAGAGCTCTTCTTGTCGCTCGAAAGACAAATGGCTGAATGAATATCAGTGGCATCCACAAAAATTACAAGCCGCTCTGGACGGCTTCGAAGTCCTTCGCAGAGGCGACGTCAACGTGAATTGCCGCATCGTCCTCCACGTCGCCCACTACCCCGAACGATTTCGCATCATGCCACCTCTGTCCAGTCTCATAGCCATGAAGGAAGGAAGCAGATCAGACGCCATGTCAGCTGTTTGGAAGCTTGTGAAGGTGGCCGGTGCACAGGACAAGGAGGATGGTACCATAATTCGGCCAGTGGGTGGTCTGGAAAAGGTAACCCTCGAAACAAGCTATTGCCCTGACATATCAGATCATGCCGGCCGGTCAGGAGGGTGTCGCCTTCCATCAACTCCCGGAGCTTGTCACCCGTTTCCTGACCCACCCTGATCCCATCGTCATCCCATACACTATAAAGTAGGCGCCATATTGTCGCAATGCAAAGCTAATATTCCCCAGGGTCGATCAGGACTACAGTTTCCACCCCAAGTGCTATGACATCCCGATCGAGATCGAAGATCCGCTGAAGAGCAAGATGGCCAATATTGTCCAGAACTTCGAAGGAGAAGAGGGAAAGGAGATCGTCAAGCTTGAGGATAATGTCGGAGAGCTGGCCTACTTCGCTCGCGATCTGAAGCAGAAGCGGGACTTCCTCGAATCGTTCGCGTAAGTTCGCCCTCCGTGTCTATAAACTTCTGACTGAATGGCCGAAACAGGGCCAATCCACAAGCGTTCATCCACAACTGGCTCGCAGCCCAAGCACGGGATCTTGACCAGATGCTTGGCTATCAGATCGGCACGGCAGGGTCCAATGGTGGTAGTGTCCGAGAGGAAGATCTGCGGAGAAGCGATCTCTTCAACATGCCATGGATCGATGAGGCCATCACCATCCACGAATCATCTCGCATAGAGTCGGAGAGGCGAGCGATGTCGAGCACTCATATGCGGTGAGCGGGTATCGGCTCACTCCACAGCGAGATGCGTCAGATTGTTTGAGCCGTATGCATTGCTGTGTACTGCTTCCCTTGATCTCAGACTTTGAATCTCATTGGGTTCCGTCAGCAACGGTCTCCTCCGATGGATGCGTAAGGCTTACCTTCCGCCTCGTGAAAAGAACGTCTTCAGGATCCATATTTGCGATCTATGCGGTACATCAGCCCCGCTTTCCGCTTGCAAGATGCGACACTACCCACAAAGACATGCCGATGATGATGACGCATTCTAATACCGTAAACCAGAAGATCCGGCTCTGAGTGGAGAGGACGGTCGAGAAATTCCGATGATGTCGTGTATGGAAACTGAGATTGTCCATCAGCCGGACAATCTTCTGGAGGTATTGCAAAGATGGGGGGACCGGCAAGATCCACGACTCGACTCACTACTTTTGCGTCCGGGTGATACTGCTCAACAAGCCACTAATCTTGTACGTGCTCTCCTCCAGTGATGAGGTGTGCTCCTTCAGTGGCTGTTGCTGTGATGAGAGAGTCCGTCGAGGTTCCGACTCGACCATGATGCTGCGAAGTTATAGCTCTCATCAGCACGACACAGCTACCATCTTTCGTCCACAAACTCATAATCCAGTAATTTGTCTGAGATGGATGCTTCGTTCTCGAAGCAAAAGGAGTACTCGCCGATCTAAAAATTGGACATCAGCTTGACGAAGCTTCTTGGAAGACGAACGAGGGCTCACCTTGTTGGCGGTGAAGATAAAGTCGCCCTGCCGTTCATTTGTCCCTTCCAAGAGAACTTTATCGTCCGGATCCATCACCTCGTAATCGATGTCGAAGGATCCTCCAGACTGTACGGCGAAATAGAAGCCTTGGACTCCTCATCAGGTCAAATCCGAATGGGAGAAGACGTCGGACTCACCCACTTTCTCCCCCAGCCCGTCAACATCGGCGTAATAGCATGAACGCTCATTGCCAGCTAGCATCGAAGTGAGAGCTGTTGCACCGACTCGGGTGAAGGAAAGAGTGAGGAGAGCAAGGTGTAGGAAGGGTGGAAAAGGACATCGTCGCATTGCTGGAAGGTGAAGAGACCAGATTGGATTCGTGATGAGGAATGGTATGGAGGTTAAAGGAGCAGCTAGGTCCTTGGAAGTGGACGACCAGAAGTCAATCCCACGCGACAGCACCGCGTATCATTGAGCTTGTCCGGTCCTCCTCCTAATAATTACGTCTCTCAATCGGCGTATTCCCATTCATCTATCGTACAGCAATCGAACCATGTCTACCGCTTGGGACAATGCCCGCCGACATGCTCGAGCTCTCGAGACTGCACTCGACGGGAAGATCGCCTCATACTCCAAACTCGCCGCATTCATCTCTCGAGGATCATCATCCATGGCTGGGAGTAGCTCGGATCCGGTGGAGCTCGAGGAGGGTATCGGAGGGTACAAGCTTGTGGAAGAGGAGGTGGAAGAGCTGCTCGGGAAGGTCAGCTGAGCAGAGCCTGGCATGATTCATACTCATACAACCTGCCAGCTGGAACAAGCGATTGACGACCTCATGACTCTGATCAACTCCCCTTCCCAGCCACCTTCCTCTTCCATGCAACACGCCGCACAACGGCATCGTGAGAATCGGGACGATTATCGACGGGATTACATACGGACACGGGTAGCTCAAAGCCTTTCCGCTCTGGCGAGATGCTGATTCTTTTCCGCAGAATAACGTGGAGCAAGCGGTGCAACGATCAAATCTCCTCGGCTCGGTCCGCAAGGATATCAAGTGGGCTTCACATGTAGTGGGAGAAAACCCAAGCTGATAGTCGAGCAGTGACTACAAATCCTCTCTTCCCTCTCAAACCAACTCTCTCCTCGCCGACCGGGGACGGATAGACTCGAGTCACCGGATGATGGATGATACCCTCAAGTGTGTCTTCATCGCCCTGTGTGGGCACTGATGCTGATCGCGGCGGTCACAGCCAAGCATATGCCACCCGAGAAGACTTCTCCTCGCAACGAACGATACTCGCCTCGATTGATTCTCGGATGGGTGGGGTACTGAGTCAGATGCCAGGCATCAACTCCCTCATCACCATGATCCGCACACGTCGCCGGCGGGATACAATCATCGTTGGAGTGGTCATCGGCGGTTGCATGCTATTGTTGCTGGGGTACATGTTTGGATTCTGATGCGAGATATGAGGTATGGACAGGACGACAGATGTGAAAGATGCGCCACAGACGATCAATAATCATCTCCTCTTGAGACGACCTCTTTGCACGTTGGCCGCAGAAGGAGGGTGTGTTCCTGATAAAGCATGCAATGTCAGAGCTTGGCGATCAGCAATGTGAGGTTTCACGAATTGCGCAGTCTTGGCTCCGGGTTGAGGGTCGACGAGCGGGGGGTAGTCTGTAACCAGATGCTCCTTGACCAGAGTGTTGAGCTGGAGCGTGAGTCAGCCAGACAACGATGCGATGTCGCATAACTCACCGCAAGCAGGTAGTTCTTCTCGCCAGCGTGGTCAAGATAGCGTCGACAGAATGGCAATGTCCCAAAGGTTTTTTGAATAGATTTCAGGAGCGATCTTGCCGATTGGTGACTGAAGATGACCGTCTCAGATACCTGTAAACATAGTTGTCTGACTTACTGAAGCGAATACCGTTCCGGCAGTTGTTGCGATAGGGCGTAATGCGAGCACGCTCCGTCCTCGACCACCCGTCCCAGTCCCGTACTCCCGAATGTCTCGATGGCGAAGTACTCTCCTTCCTCCATCCTCGTTGTATCGCGTTCCGCGCCGTGCTGCTTAACGATAGGGACCGTCTTGCCACCGTGTATGCAGTATCGGCCGATGGAATGGCCGTTCAGGTTGGTGATGGATTTGACTGCCGGCAGCCATCAGCTTGGTAGGTCATGCGGACAGTCATCAAGGCTCACCTTGATGTGTCTTGCCGCCTACTTCGACTTCGTAGCTCTCCATGACCTCTTGTATTGCATTCCCGATGTCGCACATCCGGACGTCGATACCTGCTTCCTGAGGCTGAGTGAGAGATGTAACCAAAACCTGGGGAGCGACAGCAGCTTCACCCGTACTCCAGTGTTCGTAGCATCTTTCACCGCTTCCAACAGCCGGTCCCATGTTGGCTCGAAGTTCATGGTGAAAGCAGAGTCCACTATCCGCCCATTGACGTGGACACCAAAATCGACCTTCATCACATCACCCTTTTGCAGCACTATAATCCGATCAGCTTTTCCGTATAGACGACAAGGAGAACTGGCCCTTGATATCCCCAGCATTTGGCGTATAATGGGCCGCCACCTCATTCACGCTCAACCCCGTCGGAAAGCCTACACCACTCTCCAAACCACTCTCTTCGACCAGACTCCTCGTCCCGTTCTCGATGAGCTCCGCAATTTCAGTCATTGTCATGCCAGGTTTTATCGTCTTGCGGGCGTATTTGCGAACTTGACGGTGAACCTCGGCCGCACGACGGATGTTTTGGTAGTTGGTAGCTAGGTCCCCTTGGGCTGATCGTTCCCGCTCTCGTGCTTCGGCGGACGTAATGCGAGATGTGGTGCTGCAGGTGGTCAGAAGGATGTCAGGCTTGAAGGAGGGATCTCACTCGTCTTTGTATTCGACTTCTTCTCCGATCGGGTAGACGCCGTCCTTGAACAGCTTGCTTAGCCCAACTCGAGGAGGCTCAGACTGAGATGTCGAAGCTGCCTTCTTCTTCTTCGCTGCCAGGAGAAGCCGCATCGAGCATGACCTGATTGCCAGGTGGAGACTCACGCTTCTTCTTTTTCTTCTTCTTCTTTGCGTCTGCGACAGTATTGTTAGCTGATTTGAGCAGAAACCACATTAGTCGCTCACCCTCTGATGCTACGGTATCGCCTCCTCCGACATCCTCATCCTCGTCGTCATCGCCCTCTTCGCCGTCGACCTCCTCTGCCTCTTTCTCCGGCTTTCCGTTTGCCAGGGTAAGCGTCTCAAGTGGAGGCACGGCTATTGGTGTCATGGTGAATCTGTCACAGTCCGTCGGCCATCATTAAAGTTCTTGGTCCGCGAATTCGAAGCAGGTATGACCTCAGGAAAGTATGTCAAAGAAAGTATGCAAAGTACAAAGAGAAAGGTCGATGTCGCAGGATTGTCAAGTGGACAATTCACTTTCCAAAATAGGTACCTGAGGGGAGGTTCGGATAGGTTGCGTGATAAGATTTGCCCCCAAATCGCCGGCCAATCCTCTGTGCAGCAGATTCACGATTGGGTTGATCCACGCTGAGTCATATGTGGCTAGCATCGCCCACATCATCAATGCCCGTCGTTGTTGATAAGCTGCAGCATGGCAGGTTCGTTGCCATCTGTTTCGTCATGCAAACAGCTTCCGTGCAACCCTCCTCCCGTCCAGCCCAAGTTCACCAGGAGATTCAGCTCTTCGCTTCATGCTTCCGTTCTCCGAATCCGACAATTTTGGCTTTCCTTTGGTTTCATCAGGTGCCAATTGACGAGGGCGGAGCTCGGCGAGAGGTTTGGGCAGGTTCTTCGGCGCTGTCGGTCTAGGGAGAACGGTGAAGAAGCGATGGTGCAGCGACTGGCTATTAGCGAGCTGCAAATGTTGCGAGCTCACTTTTATGGCAGATAATCGCGCTTTCGGATCAAATCTGAGCAGTTCTTTTGCTAGGTCCACACCCTCTTTGCCGATGGACGAGATCATGTTCCACCACGGGTTCTTGGGATATCCCTGCACATCATGGTAGTCAGGCAGCTTGGTGTGACCCTTAAGCCTCGTCAGCGTTCAGTACGTTTCATCTGTCTATTGCGTACCGGCCATTCTTGCTCTGATGGCGAACCCATCGCGTGAAACGTCTTCTTCAGCTGATCCATATCGGTCTCGCCGGCAAGAAAGGGCACGCGGAGAATGAGCTCGACGAAGATTGTGCCGATGGACCACATGTCGACGGCAGATGAGTAATATCGGGAGCCCCAAAGCAGTTCAGGGGGACGATACCACCCGCTTCCCGTCAGCTCAACCTCCACCGGTCAATGAGTGACTCGCCTGGTGATGACCTGGCAAGTCATCTTACTGCCTGCATCTGCAAACTCCCTCGCCAAGCCGAAGTCGGCGATCTTGAGCTCGCCGTTGGCTGCTATGAGCAGATTGTTCGGCTTCAGATCCTGTTGTTCCCGTGAGAACCAGACGTTCTCGAAGCATCTCCCACGTACTCGATGCAATACGCCATTCCGGTGAATGTACTCCAATCCTCTCAGAGACATCGCCATCCAGCTCTTCATATCCGCATTCTGGATGATGAGAGCTTTATCCCGGATGACAGCCTCCAGGTCGGCACCGAGGAACTCGAGAACGAGGTTGATGTTCTGCTTCACGGAGAAAACATCGAGTAGCTAAGGCGTGAATCAGGACATCGCACCCAGGCTCCAAGAAAGAGGAATCTACCGCGATGATGTTGGGATGATGCAGCTCCTGGAGAAACTTGACTTCTCGCAATGCAGTCATGTCAAGACCATCCTTCATCTCGCCGACCTTGATCTTCTTTATGGCGACTGTCCTCCATTATAAGCATTCAGACTGCTTGGCTCACCCTTTCGGCCCGTCACCTTCTCGCTGCCTGAAAGTGGCATTAGCATAGCTCAAAGAGGGAATCTTGCTACGAACCTCTATACACATTGGCAAACGTCCCTTCTCCGATCTTGATACCTTTCTCCCCTGATACCCGTACATCAGAGTCGGCAAGCGATGCACCGTGATCTCAGCTCACATCTTTCGGCTCGTCGCTTATTCTCGAGTGCTGCGAGATCCATTGCAACCCGCTACTGGACTTTCGGTTGTTGGTCTTGTCGGGTGAAAGAGGTGGATAGGGTCAAAGCATCGGGGTGCTGAGGACAATCTACCCTGGGCCCATCGACAGAGGTATCGAAGGAGTTGCTGCGAGGCGTCAGGCGCGCAGTATACAGAAGGAGGTGTGAGCATTATGTGATGACAGTAAGGGCGATTTAGGAGGGCGAAATGATGGGCTCGGGCACCAGCTCACCTTATCGCAGTTATTCGTGCTCGGCTCGGATGAGGGCTACGAGGTCACCTTCGCGGCGGCGGCCCTTGTGTTTTCCAAGCCATCATCTCAGACCGGTCGCGGGGCTGTAGACGAATATGCGAAAGAAGCAAGAGGTCGAAATGTGCAAACCCGAAAAGTGGAGGCAAGGAGTAGGCGAGGAGGCTGAGTGTTTTGCTTTGCCTTTGCTTCTGTGCCGTGACAAACAGCTCAGAGGCCGGCATGTCCGCAACGACTTCGAAGCATATTGCCCTGAGCTATAACATCATCCCACCGGCCGACGTGAGCTCCGCAGATGTCAAGATAGGCCCGGATCCTGTCCCTCCCTCCGACCACCGGGTCTTACCACTCCTATATGCTTCTTCGACCTCAGCATACTACAAGTCTGCCTCTTCAACGCTTCGAGAACTCCAGCGACAGCTTAATGAGAGCTTGACGGCGTGGAAGGACGCGATAGGGGACAGAGAGAAGGCGAAGGAGGACCTCGGAAAGGTTGGATATGGCAAGGGACGGGCGACGAGGATGACGGCTGGCGTGGATGCTCAGGTCCCAGCAGTAGCAGACGGACAAGCTGTCAAGATGATTGAGGAGGAGGAGGAGGAGGAGGTCACGCAAGATACCTGAGTGCGTTGTTCTGTTGTGAGCTCAACCTTATACCGCTTGAGCCTTGGTTCCGCGGCTCAGCCTCGCACCACGACTCTCGACTTGTCTATCACTTCGTACCGGAGCCGGCGATGGATCCTCTGCTACTCATCGCTCGCTTGTCACTGCCCTGCGAGGCAATGGTGCGGCTGAGCAGACCTCAAACTTTGCAGGATCCGGGGGCGCAATCATCTCAATCCCAGCTTTCAGCCTGTCACTGTCCCAACATCCAGTTTGTCTTGTAGGCAGATAGCTTTCGTCCCATCGTTCGTGCGACATCTCATCTCCTCATACGCTTGTAAATAGATGCGACAGACCGGAGCATGCCAAGATTTGCGCGCCTATCAAGCAGTAGAGTTACCATCTTTTCGTTTAGGCTTGAACCACCTCGTCGCCACCGCGGCCTCTCCCACTGCAGGCAATACTCGTTGTCGTTCACTTTCATCTCTTGTATACGGGGCTTGTCTCAGCCCTAATCAGCTGCAAAATGGGTGCTCTTCTTTCCATACCACTTCTCAGCGGAGGTGTCGGAGCCATTGGCAGCTCGCTGTGTTCCGGTTGCTTCCTTTTCATGGGTATGTGGTTATAGTCGTTTCCCTTAGACTTTGCTGACTTCGGCTTTACAGGAGGTACTGCGGCATCAGCTTTCTGCAAGTCATGCAATTGCAATTCATCAATAGCGACTCGAGTTGGTTTCGGAGTGAGCAAGACGCTCTTTAGCGGGACCTCAACGCTGACCTTTGCGACGCAGCTGATATTCGCCCTATCGTCGATGCTGGCATACCTGTCCCGGACGGACATCGCGATCAAGCAGCTCGAGAAGCTGAGCTGGGACTGGATCAAAATGGACTGTTCGGGCGGGAAATGTTACGGCCTACTCGCGGTGAGTTACTCATCGAGGCTTTCAGCTGTACTGAACAACGAGTAGGTCCACCGGTTCTGCTTCGCACTCGCCCTTTTCCATCTGCTGCTCTCGGCGACCTTGATCGGAGTTCGATCGACGAAGGCCAAGCGAGCAGCCATACAAAACGGGTACGCCTTGGTTCTTTCTTGCTAGTCACGAATGACATTGCTTGTAGCTGGTGGGGTCCGAAACTCCTCCTGTACTTCCTCCTTTGTTTCCTGTCCTTCCTCATCCCCAACGAGTTCTTCATGACCTACGGCTCATATGTCGTACCTATCGGCGCGGTCACTTTCATCCTCATTGGTCTCGTCCTGCTCGTCGACTTCGCTCATTCCTGGTCGGAGACTTGTCTTGACAACTGGGAACGTGCGGAATCAAATCTGTGGCAATTCATCCTCGTCGGCTCCACGTTCGGTATGTTTGCGGCTTCAATTACCCTCACGACGCTCCTCTACGTATTCTTTGCTGGATCCGGATGTGATACAAACACCGCTTTAATCACCGTCAACCTCATTTTGTCAGTAATTATCACGGGTCTTGCGATTTCCCGCCCGGTACAAGACGCCACCCCAAAATCCGGTCTCACGCAAGCGTCAATGGTCGCTGCATACTGTACATACCTTACGGCATCGGCTGTAGTCAACCATTCCGATGACGGTCGATGTAATCCGCTTCGAGCCAGCGGCGGAACCAAGACAACCACTGTCGTGATCGGGGCACTTTTCACCTTCCTTGCCATCGCATACTCAACGAGTCGTGCCGCTACCCAGAGCAAGGCACTTGTCGGCAAAGGTCATCGAGCGGGTGCCGGCGCAATCTCTTTGCCCAATGAAACCAGCGAAGAAGATGGCGAGGTCCGCCTTGTCACCAATCAGCCGAAAGGCCGTCGAGATGAGATGAGGTACCAGGCGATCCTTGCCGCCGTCAATGCTGGCTCACTGCCAGCATCAGTTCTCGACGAACCTGAAGACGACGAGGACATCGAGGCAGCCATCGGTGAGGAAAGAGATGACGAGCGCGGGGGGACGAAATACAATTACTCGTGGTTCCACATCATCTTCGTCATGGCGGCAATGTATATTGCAGGTCTTCTGACCGACTGGTGAGTTGCCCTTCCCGAAAGAACGCAGCAGCTGAATCACCATTAGGGCTATAATTTCCACCTCTCCCATGGCACATCCCACTGAGCCGCTGCCAATCACACCTTCCTTCGCCGTGGAGCCTGATGTATACATCGGTCGATCAGAGACGACGATGTGGATGAGAGTCATCAGCACCTGGCTGTGCTATGGTATCTACTCCTGGAGCTTGTGAGCCTACCACTCATCTGCGGTCATTACTGGGCTGACTTAGCTTTGCGCAGAGTCGCTCCTCTCGTGATGCCCGATCGCTTTGGGGACGTATGATGGCAGATCAGGTGCATGAGGCGTCACTCTTGGCCATCAGGGGTCATGGCATGATGATGTATCTGCTGTTACTTTCTCCTGGCCCGTGAAGTGTCAGGTCACGTGACCGCATAATTTCCGCTGTCCAGTATACACTCAATCCTTATTGAGGCTGGAAGATCAACCATATATCCGTATCTCTTGGCTGCAGGGATGTCCCACGACCTCTTGATCACCATAGACTCGGACGACGAAAGCGACATCCAAGCCGAATCGAACGGACGTTCCCTCCCTCCCGCAAAAGAGGAAGATCTTGACCCAGATTTCGAGTTCGACTTTACGGGTCAGAAGCAACAAGAGGTGGAACTTCGGGGAGGAGACGAGGTGAAAGATGGTAAGAATGGTGCTCAGGTGCGATTTCATACCGTTGTATTCAGTTTTTTGGTCTGATCAGCGATCAGGCCATAAGCGTGGACGATATCATAGCAAGGAGAACGGGACAGCTCGTCGAGGCATACAGGGTGCGGAAACGGAACCGAGTCCCACTTGAGGATGAGGGGTCTTCGGACTCGGAGGTTGACGGAAGCTCTGTCGAGCGAGATTGCGACGCCGAGCTAGAAAGCGAAGACGAGGACGAAGGCAGCGAAGCGGTAGAGCTCGACGTGGGGGAGGGAACCGAGGACGGCGATGATCCGGAACAACAGGAGGAGGAAATTCAGGAGCGCGACGATGGCGAGAGGTCTTTCAATGTCTCCGTTGAGGTGGATATAAGAGGAGACGACCGCTCAGATCATCAGGACACAGCTGCAGAAGTTGCGAGGAAGGACGCTTTCTTTGCCAAAGACCCAACCATCGACCCTACCGTACCATCCTCCTTCTCAGCCATGAATCTTTCCCGACCTTTACTTCGCGCCCTCACCGCCTTATCCTTGACCGTCCCTACACCCATTCAAGCCCGCGCCATTCCATTGGCTCTCCTAGGTCGAGACATCCTCGGCTCAGCTGTCACTGGATCAGGCAAGACAGCGGCTTTCATCGTGCCCATACTGGAGCGACTGTGCTACCGAGATCGAGGCCGGAACGGACAAGCAAGTCGCGTGCTTGTATTGTGTCCGACACGAGAGCTGGCTGTCCAATGCGAAGCTGTTGGCAGAGCTTTGGCAGAGAAGGGAGGCATGGACGTACGCTTTGCCCTCCTGGTCGGTGGGTTATCCCTCAACGCGCAAGCACATACCCTACGTACCCTTCCCGACATCCTCATTGCTACTCCGGGTCGGCTCATCGATCATCTCACCAACACCCCATCTTTCACCCTGTCGGCCCTGGACGTCCTGGTCATCGACGAAGCCGACCGAATGCTCGAAGCAGGGTTTACCGATGAGCTCGAGGAGATCATCAAGGCGTGTCCTCGATCCCGCCAGACCATGCTGTTCTCCGCGACTATGACCGACAGCGTCGATGAGCTTGTCAAGCTCAGTCTCGACAGACCTATCCGCCTTTTCGTTGATCCTAAACGTAACACCGCGTCCGAACTCACGCAGGAATTCGTCCGGATACGCACAGATGCGTCGAGATCACCGAGCTTGCTGGCGTTGTGCAAGCGGACTGTGCGAGAAAGGTGCATCATCTTCTTCAGGAGCAAGGCGCTCGCGCATCAGATGAGGGTGGTTTTCGGACTTTGCGGTCTGAAGGCCGCGGAGCTGCATGGGAACCTCCCGCAAGAGCAGGTGAGTTTGAATAAACCTTCGACGAAGCTGAAGATTAGCGTCTCAACGCTCTGAACGACTTTAAGGCTGGTAGGGTCGATTATCTCCTTGCTACAGACCTGGCGTCGCGCGGTCTCGATATCAAGGGCGTGGAGACGGTCGTCAACTATGACATGCCTGGTCAAATCGCACAGTATACCCACCGCGTGGGCCGCACAGCCAGAGCAGGCCGGAAAGGACGGTAAGCAGATTATATGGCATAAGGAACGGTAAAGCTTACCCGTCTCAGCTCTATTTCTCTGGTCGGGGAAGCAGACCGCAAGATGCTCAAAGCTGCTATCAAGCAATCTTCATCCGACCAGATTCGACATCGAATCATCCCAGGCCCGGCCGTGACAGCCATGTCATCCCAGCTGGACGAGTTGAAGGACGAGATCCAGGAAATACTGAAGGAGGAACGGGAGGAAAAAATGGTGAGTCGATGGAGGAGAACAACACTGATATTCAGCTGCGACAAGCGGACATGGAGTTGAAGAAGGGGGAGAATATGGTCGAGCATGAAGCCGAGATTTTCGCCAGGCCGGCTCGGACATGGTTCCAGAGTGAGAAAGAAAAGCAGGCTGCAAGGAGTGAGTCTGGCGGGTTTCGCACGCCACTATGCGATCAGAGTGAAGGAGCAATTTCGAACAAAGCTGATCCATGAGAGCAGACGTGAGCAAGTCGGCCTACGTTGACAGCTTCCCTGGCGCGAAGCCCGTCGAACTGAAAGAGAAGATCAAGCGGGGGCAATACGACGGTCTCTCTCGGAAGGCAAAGCGGAGAAAGGTGGCCACGGAAGCGGATGATGATGCGGGATCGACTGCAGCGGCAATACGGTCGGCGAAGCGTGGTGCTCGACCCCGCAAAATCACCGAACCGATGACTAAACCAGCTACAGCCCAAAAGGGAGGTAATATCAAGAGGAAGAGGGGGAGTGCTTTCGATGATGAGCGAGGGGGAAAGAAGGGCGGGCATGAGGGGATGAGGTCGAAACCGACGAAGGTGGCTTTGGAGAAGAAGGGGAAGGGATCGAAGGGTGGGAAGGGGAAAGGGCAGAGTTGGGGGAGGAGATGACATTCAGCACCCTCTTGATCATGGGACCAGCTTCGATCTGCATCACAGACGTCGTCCTCTCGCCATGCGTTTGTCCGGGGTATGCATGCTTCAGCGCTCAATCCGCTAAGTCGGAGAAGGCCTAGTCACAGCCCGAGTTTGGCAGCCAACGTTTGAATCTTGCAAAGCAGTCCGGTGATTGACAACAGCAGCATACGTGCATGGCCACTCAGCAAAGTTCCACCTGGTTGACCACGTCTGAGCGGTTTCGAAAGATCCAAAGTGTCTCGGGAGATCCAAAGTGGCTAACTCGAGCAGCTCAGAAGTGCCGGGAGGGGCAAGGGAAATGAGTAATTTTGGGATCAATTGATCGCCCAATTGCTGATCGAGGGCTAAGTACGCGCTCCATCGGCATCCAACGAGACGGGGCTGCAAAGACACGATCCTTGTCACCGCTAAGGAAGAACGAGGGAGAGGCGTTCATGATCGTGGTGCTCAGGATATGCTGGACCTCCAGCTGGATCTGGAAGACCAAGGGTTGTAGAGCCGGGCTGTCCGTGACGGAGCATTGTCGCAATATCCATCCGATATCCTGCACTATCTGATTTGCCTGGTACTATTCAAAACCGACACAGAAATCCTGATTGATGTGGCTTGGACAATCTCAAAAGTCCGTATTTTCTCCCTCCGTTCACAACAATTTCAAAGGCTTGACCAAGTAAGCCCGCCTCAGAAGGCGGATTTCTCCCCAATCATCTTCTCGGACATGCTCCACATCTTCTCCTCGGCGTCCTCCGATTCGTCAAAGAATGGACGTACGAAGGCACATGAGAAAAACGCACCACGCCCTGCGCCCACGCTGCGACCTCTCCGGGGCGACCTGACCTTCCTTCTCGAGATACGCGCCGGGAGCAGCTGGGCGTTTTAGCGGCTTGGCATCGAGAGATGTACTTACTCTGCGGGAGCTCCGGGTCGAATTCGGCGATGAGGTACCTGAGATCGTCAGTTCCACATGTAGCGATGGGTTACTCACGGTTCCGCCGTCTTGGAATGTCCTGAAGTTCTCCATCTTTCGTGAAACATCTTCATTCAAGAAGCCTTCCCATCACTTCGTCCTTCACCCCGCACTCACCCATCGTTACCAACTGCTCCGGCGTAAGATGCCTCGAAAGATGAGTAAACAGTCCTACGACTCATGAGACAAGCGCATTTCACTCCCCAGCGGCACCCAATTCCAGGATGGAGACTAAACACACGTCCCACCTTCCCACCCGACTTTCTCGCGAGTGCTGACGCCAAGAGCACTTTCAGCCTTTCGGTCTCGCCGTACCTCCTGCCGCGATCGAACTCGGCCTTCGTTACTGCAGTTCAGGTCGTCCCATGGGAAGCCGGGGATGGCATGCACCTCTGAGGAGACGATCACGATGCGAGGGGGTGAAGACGAGGTGAGCATCGTTGGGAGTATCAGTCTGCGTGAGCAAAGACGTGCATTAGCGAGGTCATTTTGGACGGTGACAGTCGACGCACTTGGTAAGGAGGAACGGTCAGATGTGATTGGTAGAGATCTGCAGCTCCAACCCGTCTTCCGTCCGGGTCAAAGGAGCGCCCGTAATCTCAGCATGTGGCAACACCTATGCCATCAGCTTAGCACCTCACATCTATCACCGACATCGATGGTCTCAGGGTACGCATCGATCTCCTCCGCCGCAAGACGGACATTCTCCAACGAGCTGAGGTTAAGCAAGGCAAGAGCGAGCGACGTGGCGCGTCCGGAGTCTCCTTACGTATACTCGCCAAAGACTCGTCAATCCTACCTCGCTTCAGTATGACTTGAGCAAAGAGATGAGGGAGGAGCCCCACTTTGCCTGGGAGTGCGCGGTAAGTATGCTTGACAATCGTCGCAGCGTCTTCCGCGCCGATCCCACCGAGATTCCCACCGGTGATCAGGACTGATGAGACATCAGCTTGGTAAGTAAGTCAAGCGGAAGAGAAGAGGGCTCACCGGTTTTGCCGCGGATATTGCGAGCAGAGGGCTTGAGCAACCTCGTTCCCGATGATGGTCGACATGATAACGCCGAGTTGCAATTGGAATAGACTTGTGTCGGAACAGTACCCGTCAGTATCAAGACAGGTCACATCTCGACGAGTTTATATAGGTATCATCATTGAGGACGACCGCGGTGTGTCAGGGGTTGGATTGACGGTTCCACCTGAGATGATGATGAAGGCCGGGAGACCGGGGCAGATAACACATTCAACGGCAATCGCACCAAACAGCACACGACGTGCGATTGGCTCGCACTTTAGCAAGGATTTCGATTGCCATCCATGCTCTCCTCGTCAGCTCTGGAGACCAAATACCCGGTCATTACGATACACATCAGGCGATGAAGAGCCGCAAAGAGAATTGTGCGAGGCGTGAGAAGATCAAGTTCCGTCTGCGTCCTCAGTGTGGTTCTGCTTGACGTATGTTCGGATAACCCTTCCAAGAAGTCCTACTCCTTAATCATCAGTAATTTCATCTATCTCGGGTCCCGGAGAATCTGATTGCACTCACAAACCTGAAGCTACAAGTGCGCCTGCGTCTCTTCGAGCAGTCTGAGCGCTTCCTCCCTTGCCACCTGCTCAGCCCTCCGCCGTCGGCGCCGCTCCTCGTCAGCGTCAGGCAGGTCCGGCTCCACCTCGTCCAAGGATTCTTGTCGATATATCTGTACCAAGGGGTCTTGCTCAATGTCCCCAAAGTTTCTCATGTCCAGCCGCGGGCTGAGCAGTCTTACTCGTCGCGGTCTCATAGCCTGCCGCAGATCGACATCGACGTCGGCAGTAAGGCGAAGCGATTCGAAGCAGACACCGTCAAATGATCAAGTGAATTTCGGTGCTCCTCGATCCTCTCGAAAGCTGCTACGAGGGTCACACGGAGTCGACAAGGGAGCCTCATACGGTAGTCGGTTGAGCGCCTGGGATAGCTCGATTGACGACCTGGAGGTCGTCCAAGTCAACGTGATTTTGACCGCCAATTTGTCGGATCCTCGCCATCTTGCGCCTCAGTGGAGTTGAACTCCAATACTGGTTCACGGATGATCTCCAAGAAACTCTGCTTGGCAAAACCGCCTTCCGGCTCGACAGCGTTGCCCTGTAAAGTGCGCTTTAGCGATGAAGCATCTGGAGCCAAAATCCGCTCACTTCCGCAATTCCCTCGACCTCGCGGTGGCGCTGGACACGCCAGGCAGCCTTCATGCCTTACTGAGTATCAGCGACAAACTCCTCAGTCGGTTTGAAGAACGCTCTCGCCATAAACAGGGATCGAGGATTATGCCAACCTGCCGTCTTCATAAGCCATGACCATGAAATTCGGAGTAACACCTACTGCGGCGAAAATGATAACCTCGTCCACCGTAGAGGAAATAGTACACACAGTAAAGCGCATAGACCGCCTCGGAATGCACACCGCCAGCTTTCGATATATACAGATCGCCCCAAGTGATGACTCCATTCACGATGATAAGACAGACCGGATACGTCGATATACGCAGAGCAATTTATTTTCAGGAATTGATCCTGGAGGTGACCCATTGAATCTGCCGTAGATTTTCTAAGGTGCAACTGCGGTACGTCGTTGTTTGCTTCGTAATTCAGCAGGTTGCCGGCAATCATGGCTTTCGATGTGCGGAGACTTTGGCGGAAGAGTGTGGTTAGGGTCTGCAGTAAATCGTTGCGCATCATTAATAAGACCGTTATATCACCGAGACCGGAGACTCACCATGATGACCGATGCGGAGGCTATCAGGCAAGAGAGGGATTGCCAAAGGTACTATCAAAACGTGGAGAAATCATCTTGTCGACTGATGAGCTTACCAAGTCATGAACAAAGTACTTCGTTCGAGTCACATCGTCACCTGGGTTCGGTCAGCGGAGAACCAGTACCGCGTACAAATGAACGCACGAGCCCTTGATCCAGCACACGTTTAAGATTGGATCCCATCCAAAGTGGTGGAGAGCCACCGGGAGGATTGGAACACCCATACCCAGAGCGATCGATACCCCGACATACCGTCGCTCAAGACACGCAACATCATTAGCATTCACCTGTACGCGAGCATGGGTGCCCACGCCTCTGAATCGGGTTGACACCGAAGCAGATGGTGAGCATGAGGTTCATGGCGATGCAGGTGCATAAGTAATTGACCCTAAGGAAGATTCAGCTTTCGGCGAATCTCATGTTTGAAGAGCTCACACGCCGAGGGTCGCCATCAACCAGTATACTCCGGTGGCGCAAAGCGCCAGGGTGTCAACGGCTCTACAGACTGTCTCAGGTTTCAATCAGCGAAAATCCGTGAAGCACTTGGAGGAGGCCTGCGCTCACTTCGATCTCAACGGCGATATAGTCGATATCGTAGATTATCTCGAAAGCCATCGACCAGAGCATGAGACGGAACGATACCCGGTCGATCATGTGTCGAGCTCGGCGTTTGGAGTAGATCCCACACCGTTGACGCGGTTGCAATCGACTTCTTGAAAGCTGATTGTAGGATCGACGGTTGAGCAACATTGCGCTGTAAGACGGTCGATCTTTCGATGGCCCAGCTGACAGTCCGGTATTATACAACAAGGTTTGAGCCTCCCTACGGCCCGTGTGCCCGTGCTCACCACCAAGGCAGATGAGACGCAGAATGCGAGAAGATTCCAGCCCTCTCGTAGTGTAGGTCATGTCAAGATCACCGAAAACGGGAAACCGTCGCAAACACAGAACAATCAAGGCACCACTCACCTTTCGGCATCCATACCAGCTTCATTGAGAGAGACCCTCTCCACCTCAAGAACCCTAACTTACCAATAAAAATCATTCACGTGGTCGGGATTGTAATGTGTTTCAGATCTGCGCGAGACAGCGCTTGGACGCGGCTTGGAACCTTTCTTCTCGTCGTCTGTCTTTCAGAATCGAAATTCAATAAGGCTTTGTCTGCGCCAGAATCATTCTGGAAATACATCAGGCTGGCTACCGTCCTTCTTTCAAGCGATACCGGCAGGGGGCTTCAAACTCATAGTTCATCATAACATGGCAAGCTTCCTCCCTGATGCCGCCGGGACAGGGCTGATATGCCATCCCAGTCTGCGTACGGGACGGTCCCTGCTGCCAATCACCATGCCGATCCAGAGCTCTTGTACGTCAAGCAGAATCGTATAGGTAGGTCAATCATGCTCGGCGACACATACCAGACTCTGATGGGGTGTGGTGTAGGGAAGGGGAGCTTCGGGGAAGTGTATAAGGGGTGAGTAACGAGTCTGCATCGCTGTCGCCCAACACTGACCGCTTTTTCAGTTACGACAAGCGTACTTCACTCCCCGTCGCCATCAAGATCATCGACCTCGAAAGCGCCGAAGACGAGATCGACGACATTCAGCAGGAGATTCAGATTCTAGGCCAGCTGGACAGCGAGTTTGTCACCCGGTAGGTCCGTACAACCTGGATTCAAGCTGACCGCAAGATACCACGGGTCATTTTTGAAAGGGTCACATCTATGGATCATCATGGAGTACTGCTCAGGAGGATCTTGCTCGGACTTGGTGAGCCAGCTAAGCAAGGAGAGGGCTGATGAACAGATGAAAGCAGGTGTGTTCCGGGAAGAATACATCGCCATCTTTGCTCGAGAGCTGTTGAGAGGTCTGGAGTACTTGCATGGCGAGGGCAAGCTGCATCGGGACATCAAAGGTGAGTTGCCGGGTTGACCCAGCTGATAGCGCAGCCGCCAATATTCTGCTGACTTCTAATGGTGATGTCAAGCTGGCAGACTTCGGTGTCTCTGGTCAATTGACCGCAACGATGACCAAGAAGGTGCGCATCCGATCCGAGGAAGCTAAGCCATTCAGAACACCTTCGTTGGCACACCATATTGGATGTCACCGGAGGTCATCAAGCAGTCGGGGTACGATCACAAGGCGGATATCTGGAGTTTGGGTATTACCGCGATTGAGATGGCGATGGGCGAGCCACCTTACGCCGACCTGCATCCCATGAAGGTGAGAGTTCGTTTGAGATACGCCCTGACATCAGGTGCTCTTTCTCATTCCCAAAAACCCCCCACCACAGCTCAATGAGGCTCGCTTTTCGCGGACTTTCCGCGACTTCGTGTCGCTCTGTCTACAGCGCGACCCTCGCATGGTGAGTCATTCTGACCGATTCCGCTGACCCCCAGCGCCCCTCCGCCAAAGACTTGCTGAAGCACAAGTTCATACGGACAGCTCGAAAGGCATCTTACCTGACCGAGCTGATTGAGCGGTATGAGAAGTGGAAGTTGGACGGTGGAGCGAAGGGGAAAGACGACGGAGCTTCCGGCGAGAGTGGTATGGCAGAGTGGGTACGCTTCACTTCCCTTGGCCGCTTTCGCTCACATGTCCGTCAGTCCAGCGTACGGGCCTTCAGCCGAAGCTCTCTGGGATTGTGAGTGAAATGCCGATAGCATCGCTGAGTGGTACAGTCGGTACCGTCCGCAATGCGATGCCAGCTCAGCAGGCAACGGTGTCGCGGTCCACTGCGACAAGACCTCTGCCCAATCCGAATAAAGTCGGATCACTCTCCACGTCATTCTCCGGGCAACCGATCAACCACATCCCTTCTGTAAATGGTCGTGCCCTTCCTACCTTGCCGTCATCTACCTCCGTGCCCGTTCAACAGGCCTCAAAACCTCTCGACCCTCCCAATCAGACGGTGCGGAACACAAAACCTCAAGCGAGTCCGCCGGAGCACCACGAGGAGGGAGAAGATGATGTGATGCTGGAGGGCGTGATTTTCCCGGCCATCAGCAACGTGGGTACAACTTTGGAAGGCTTTAGCTGATGATGCAGCTGATGACGCGTATACCAAATGACCATGCGCGCCACGCTCTAACGCGGTTGAAGCGAGCTTTCGAAGAGGCCGAGCGGGAGATACCAGGAGTTGCGTCGGCATTCGTGCTCGAAATTGTGGAGAACGTTGAGCAGGTGGAAGAGCAATGAGAATGAGTTTCCTAAGGCATGACGCGTCTTGACGGGACGAGGTTGTACAGTAGAGCATATCCTGGATCGCCCTTGCCCCTGATTGCTGAATCACAGACATACACAAGCAGCATGGCATCATGGTACCATAGTCTCTGCTCGTCCCACGTCGCCAGGTACGAATGTCCCCGTATCATTCCCTCCTTCCCCTAACCGAGTAGCGTCCGGCCCGAAGTACCCATCCGCCGTGAACACCATCGTCGCAGGCGTCACCGGCCTCGGTATCCGATGCAACAGTCCGTACCTGACGCCAAGATCAGCCTGCACGGTTTGGAAACCCCTCGGTCCCCTCACCCGATACCACAACCGATAAGCCCTTCCCCTCCCCATTGCCGTGTTGGATACAGCACCACCTCTCTCAGGTTATCCAGATCTGAGTTGTAAACAAATAACCGTAAAGGCCGATCGACGTGCGCCTCGATGAGGTTGTAGAAGTCTTCCTCGGAATGTAGAGGTCCTCCCGACCAAGCGAGAACAAAGTCGCCCCAAGGTACCAGTCCTGTGCCTCTTCATCAGCCTCTCAACCTACCTTGTGATCCTCGATAACATGTACCTGCCATCTGAAACGTCATCAGCTTCTTCTTCCCCAAAGGTTACGATGAGACCTCACCTCTGCGGGAGACCCCTCCAACACATCCAAGACATGATAAACCGACTCAAGCGCATGTGCTGGGTTACATGCCCGTAGACTCAGACCAAGTAACGAAGGTTTCTTCTCCTCATCCCCATCCCCATTCACAGGCTCATGTGGGAACCCGTTTTGTTTCAACGCAGCTTCCGACCAAACTCGACTCGGTACCAGCTCGACCTCTTCTCCCATCCCATCAGTCTCTTCCTTACCCCCCGACTTGGAGGCTGACTCACCTCGTATCCGTTGGGATTTAGCATTGTAGACCCGTAGGACGATCCGCTTCCCCTCGTTCTCCTCGAGTACCCGGCCCAGCTCGTTTGGACTCAATCCGGCAAGACCAGTCTCGGTGGGTGGATCTGTATCGACGCCGATGAGGTAGTCGAAGAATGGCTCGACGAGCCCGGACGCTGGGGAGGAGTCGGCTACTCGCAGACAGTGGAGGGCTAGGCCGGGGAGGGAGGAGGGGAGAGCGGAGCTGGATTGGCCCATGAGATTGGAAAGGGAAAGGGACCTTGATTATCGAGATCGTCGAAGGACCGAAGCGATGTTTGGCTCAGGTGATATGATAGAGATGACAGCCGTTGATGATATTGATCAATCAGGCGCAGTCGCCAAAAGCAATACTCGACGCGATGAACCCCACACGTGGCCTCAGTGACAAAGTCGTCAAGGTAACAAGTGTCGTCCCGTATGTGCAGCGTGCATTTCATCAGACTCGTAAGGATAACGCAACCCTCAATCCCCAGCTCAAGCCTTGAGCGTCTTCTGGCTGATGGTGATCTGCACACGCCGTCTCATGTCAGTCTTGCCTTACGATGTGTCAGGAGACAAACCTTGTCCCCCAAAGAAAGTGCGATCCCTTGCGTCTTGCTTCGTATCCGCACATGGCCGGTGATGCTCCCATCCTCCGCCTTCTCCAGCGACACGTTGGCCAGCGCATCCTCTCCAAACAATGATCGAGCACTGAGGTTGGCAGACAGGAAGTCGCACTCGCCAGATAGGGCCGCTTTCGGAGTCAGGCACATCATGTTGGTAGACTTTTGTAGGTGTTCGAGGTATGCCCGGAGGTCTTTGATCGGGGTGGCGACAGCCACCTTGTTCTCCCACTCGAACTGGCAATGACATCAGCTGTTGCTCCGGCTCACTCGCAAAGACCAAAGACGAGTCAAGACGAAATTGACCTACTTCCGTCCACAAGCTCCGGTACTGTTTTAAGGGGTCAGCTGTGGCAGCGAACTCCGCGTACGGCTTACCTGAGCTTCCGAGCAGTAATGTGGCTTGATAAAGTCAAGGATCTCGACATGAATATCGGAGAGGCTTGAAGTTTTAGTCAGCCTGCAGTATGCTCTACTGAAGAGGAACACAGACACTACGTTCTCTGACGCATCTGCGCCTTTGTCATACGCTACTTGCCCAAAGATGACTCCCGTATCAGTCGATGACACCTGAGTCTCGATGAGCGCATATCGAGGTGGAGCACGAGGAGCTCACTTTGACCGTAGCGGAGATGTGATGGAAACCGTGCGGACCGAGGGTATGAGGCGCTGGTCGCTCGACGAGCTTCAGATCGCCTAGTGTAGCGAATTCGACGGTGAGGTTCTGAAGGGTAGATGTGGTTTGATTGATTACGAGAAGGTCTGTTCAGAGCTCAGCGAGGACTGGGTCTTCGTGCGAAATGGAAGCTTACCGAGCAGGATATCGAACTGCGATATTGTAACGACTGCCTCAGCGTAAACCGGGTCGCTGAATCCTGAAATATCGACGTAAGTAGTATCTAGGATTGCGGTTGGGAGTCGAGACTCACCAGTCAATTGAGTGATTCTCGACAGCTTAGAAACAAAGTCGTCTCGCACGACACCAGCACCGGTCGCCTGGACAATGTCGTCGAACTGTCGAGAGACTTAGCATGCACTTCAGATTTGGTTGACCTACGTCATCGACATCTCCGCCTGCGCTTTTCTTCGCTAACTGACGGAAGGAGATCAGATCGTCGGCCTGAATCGTGCTCGTCTTTGCTTCGAGGTCTTTCTTGGCGATTGCTTTCTTCTGCTCGCACGATCAGCTGCTCGTCTCCGGTTAAGCAACACCACCAACCTCCTCGGTCTTCACCATCGTGCTGTATGCCGCCTTTGTATCTCTCAAAAACACGTCAGACATGACGCTGGAACTATGTACTTGTGCGAGAGTCTCGACGCAGTTCATGATCCGTTCTTGCGAATCCTCGTCGATCGGTACGGCAGCAAATTTGGACTGCCCGACTCGGATGATCGAGGTCATCATGAGAATTGCCTGCCGTCAGCCTGATTAAAGGGAATCGCGCTTACTTCTGCTCTCATGCCATTGACGGCTCCAGCATCTGACTCCGACTCAGCGTACCGCATAACGAGCTTGGTCAATGTAGCTGCGAGCACACTGCCAGTGAAGAAGTCGCCACCGAGGATGAGGGCTCGAAGAGGAGGTTTGGCGGCGGCGCGGACCTGCTCAAGTCGAGCGGCAGCCGCAGTGGATGTGTAAGCGGTCTCCGTGGCATAAGTGCCATCTGCGAGGATGCGGGTGGTCGTCACGGCCTTAGGTGCCTCAGGTTGCTTCTCGGTGGTCGATTCGTCCGCAGCCTCCGCCTCGTCTAGTAATCGCTGCTTGGGGTCAGCGGTGGTCTGCATCCTGCCGCCGTATAATCACCTGTTCAGACGCGAGGATCGGGATCTCGCCAATAACCTTGCGAATTTCAAACATCGCCCGCTTAATATCCGCCCCACTCGTGCAGTACTCTCCCACAATCCACATGGCTCCCCTGAAGACCTTGCCTGACTTGATCTCACCAAAAGTATGGACAAGCTTGTCTGTGATTGCAGGCCGAAGATCGGGGAACTTTTCGACCACCTCCCGGACGAACGCGATCACATCGACGGCTGAAGGATTATTCGAGTCACCGAGGAATTCCATGAGCACGTAGACGACGTTGGCGGCGACCTCGGAGAACTTGATTGCACAGGAGTGAATGGATTGGATCAAGAGCTGGCGATACTCTAGGTTCTTTACGAGGGTGTCAGCTTTACCTTGGGATTCTCTGCCGGAACGGACCTTGTCAAACTCTTGGTCCATGGTGCTTTGCAGCTGTTTCTTGAGGAACAGCACGACATCCTCGACGTTTCGACTGGTAACCATCTCCAGAGCAACACCGATGGCTTTCCGCTTGACCTCCATGTCGGGGCTACAAGATCTGTCAGCGGTGGTACGATTGATGTCGATTGGTGCCGCGTACCTTGTCAAAACCTTCAAGATGTCCATGACCATCGCGTCTAATATATGCTCATGCTTTGACTGCAAGTTGTCGAACCGGTCTAGCACGATCAGTTTGACATTGTTATCTGATTCTTTGACGATGAGCTCAGCGAAAGCTCCGGCCGCCGCTACACCAGCTGTCAGAAAAATCCGCGTTTCCGGCACCAGTACGCACCCTTGACAGCAGCAGGATTCTGGGTGAGGGTGGTAAGGCTGGTCGCAGCTTCATATTTGACAGCATGAGACGGGGAGTTGAGAAGCTCGAAAATACATCGGATCCATTTGGCCTATGGACGATCCGTATCAGTGGAAGGAATTCCAGTCAGAGAATGAGCTCACCCTATGTCCTCCCTCGGTCTTCGCTTCCTTTCTGACCAGCTCGATGACCGCCATCTGCATCAATTCGTCCATTCCGGCGATCTGATCGAAGTTGCTAAGGAGGTACCGGACTGCGGTAGGCTGGGAGATGCTGCAGAGCGTCACGAAGGCGTTCCGCTTGCACGTTGAGTCGGATTCCGCGGCGAGGAAGGCGTCGAGAAGCTCTGGAGCGTCGGGAATGAGGGACTCGTGATCCTGGTAGATGGAGTAGACTGCAAAGACGGCGTTCTTTCGGACGAAGGAATGACGATGTTCCTGAGCATGGCAGCGAATCAGCAGGTTATTTACTACAGCACTCATAAACGCACAAGGCATGAGCGGACGGTAGGGATCAGAGGTTCCAGTAGCTCTGATTCTCGGATCTTCTGCAAGAAGCGGAGAGTTGCTCCCCGGATGTATTCGTTCGGATGTTGCTATGATAGAGGTCAGACTCTCGGGATGGCTCTCGAAGCCAGGTCTGACGAACCAAGTCATTCCGGATGGCATTGCTACAAGAAAGGTCCCAGGCCCGTCAGCACCTTGCTAGGTATAAAGTACGGTCACCCACCAGACCAGGATCATTTCCTGCTTCAGCTTTCCGGCCTCATCCAGCTTGGGACAGACTCTGGTGGGTCCATGAGCTGAGGAACGGAAGGCAGACAGAGCTGCACCTACTCCCAGTAGAAATGCAGCATCTTTTTGATCTGCTTGTTCCGTGAAGGCATGACATATTGGATGACGGACATGAGCAGCGAAGCCTGCAATACGGAATCAACACCTTTTCGACGGAATGGACCGCCATAGAATGTTCAGGCAAATGACTGGGCGGTAAAAGGACGCAGAAGGGGTCCTCTAAGGCCACTCACATATGACTGTCCGTTCAGCGTCCCCACGATGATCCTCCGCATAGTCTCCAGCTTGACCTCATCCGAGCCCTTCTGCAATGCATTCCTGAGATCCTGCATTGAAGGAACATCGATCAGGTCGTCGTAGACGATGGTGTAGCATGTCGAGTTTGGGTTCATACTGGGCGACCTATGAAGCGCGAGGTGGTTGGGAGGTGAAGTTGTCGAGTGCTGCAGCTTGAAAGTCGCGTGGAATCCACCACGTCCTCAATGGAGCGGAACCAAATCGGCGTTTTGACTATTGGGACGATTCCGAGGCGGCTCCCGGTAAGTTAAGTTATAGATTACGCTCCTGCGACCTCGCTTTCTGCGTCGTCGGAATTCGCTCAATTCACCCGGGCCATCGGCTGTTCAACTCTTCTCCACCGCCTTCTTCCGCTTCCTGCCGCAGTTCCTGACGGCACTCCTATCCTGGTCGTCCTTCCCCCTTCTCCAGCTGAAAAATGGCGTCACCAACCGTCAATGTAAGTTGACTGTCGGTGGGTATCTCAAAGGCCTGAACAAACCAACGAGCTCTAGCAGAGACTTCCAATCTCTTCAACTCGCTGACATTCAATGTAAGGTCGTTCGGTACACCGCTCTCCTTTCCGGCATTGCATACGGCATCCTTTACCAATCAACATTACAGCTGAGGTACGATGATGACAAGGTGCGCCCAGTCCATGGCAGACGGAGGCAATACTGACTTGGGCCCACTCCTCGCTTCGTCAAAATCGGCTCATAACGTCATGTTCCACATCTCCCCCTTGATCCGCCAATCCTTCAACACTTTGACTCTTCCCTTCGACTGGTCGCCTTCTGACGGTCCCCCATCATCCGCAACAGATCAAGCACCACACCGCGCACCGAGCACAGCTTGTCGACAGAGCACGGGAAGCATACGCTGCGAAGCTGGTTGCGGATAAGGCGGCAGGAGGTGCTGGAGCATGTGAGTTTTCTGTCCATTCGGAGATTGTCTGCGATCAGATCTTGAGGACCGAGGGCTGGAGCTTGTCGGAAGAGGTGGAACCACAATCCGAAAGCCTTGCGGTCGCCGTGTATGTGCTACTCGTCAGAGTAGCCTTCACTCCTGGATCAGCCGAATGGGTTGATCCCTCTCGATTCTGATGGCGAGCATATCGTGCTGGAATCCTCTCGGGCGAACTGGGGGATGCTTTCTTTCGTCCCTCATCTCTTGTATGACGGTAGATCTATCGCTTACGGTTATGTTGCCTTCAGTGATAACCGACCCCGAAGATCCAAAATTCGACATGGAGAAGCTCATCGAGTCATGGACCAAATCAGGATAGCTTGCATGAATTAGATGCTCACTATACTTTTCCTGGCAGACCACATTTGAAGCTCCAGCGGAACGAATCGATGTCTGGACCGAACGCGGGCTCTGGCCAATCTCGACGTGACGCTCTACTTGCCCCTCAGTCGGATTCCTATCCGTGGGTTGCCAAACGGAAAATGCCACGCGATCCGGCGGAAGTCCGTACCATCCAGACGCGTTTGCTGCACCTATCTTTCCCACTTTCTCCTCTCCGTCACTCGCCACTATCTAGTCATCCAGGTCTCGAGATTGAGTGAAGCATCTGCACATTATCGAGCTTCTGAGTATTTCGAGTATTTGATCGCTCCATCCGCAGAGCATAGGCTATACGAGCCCTCTCCCTGACAGTCCGGTCTGACTGCTCACCATGCCGCCTAGAGAAACGATTGAGGTTGACGAAGGGGAAGTCACCCAAGCTTCAGAATCACAGATCATCAACGAGGTACGTCCAGCTCACGCTCTTACCGCTTTTCGGGTCACACTCGCCAAGTCAAGGCTGACGAGGAGCTGCGGTAGGAGTACAAAATATGGAAGAAGAAGTCGGCCTGTTCCGCAGCGTTGGTCCCAATGTGCTGAAAAGGAGCAGTACACCCTTTCTATACGACACCGTCATCACCCATGCACTTGTCTGGCCGAGCTTGACATGTCAATGGCTCCCTGACAAGGAGACGTGAGGTTCCCTCTCATTGGACTGCTTCAAGGGGCTGAGCAAGATGACCTTCAGGCCCAAAGATGCCGACTACACCGTCCATCGTATGATCCTTGGCACCCATACGTCCAATCAGGCCGGGGATCAACTTCTGATCGCGGAGGTGTTCCTGCCCAAATCCGCATTGGACATGTCCGGGAAGGAGGTGGCCGAGCTGTACGACGAGGAACGGCAAGGTAGGCCTACCCCCAGTCAGGTTTCCGGACAGACCCGACGAGACTTTCCAGAGCTGGGATCACATACGAAATCACCGGCACGAATCCGGGTGAAGCAAACGATCAACCACGACGGCGAGGTCAATCGTGCTCGATATATGCCTCAGAACCCCGACCTCATCGCGACAAAGACCGTCCGAGGAGAGGTGTACGTGTTCGACAGGACGAAGCACGAGACTACGGCGCCGAAAGGAGGGGAATGTAAGCCGGACATCCGGCTGAAGGGACAGACAAAAGAAGGGTCAGTCGATGACAAGATTCTCCGAGAGCTAGGAGCTGAGGTGAGGCCGTCAGATATGGATTAGCATGGGGGAAGGTCAATTCGGGACATATTCTGAGCGCGAGCGAGGATACGACTGTAGCGCATTGGTGAGTCATCATCCGATGGACACCAATGAGCGCGGTGCAGGGACATCGAGGGATACAGCAGGAAGGACCCATCATTACAACCACTTCGCAAATACACAGGACACTCTTCGGTTGTTGCCGTAAGTCTACACCAGGTCTATGGGGACTGAGCTGATAATCGCTAGGATGTCGACTGGCACCCAGAATACGACTACATGTTTGGCTCGGTGGGCGACGACAAGAAGCTGATGATGTGGGTGTTCAGACTGCGTTTACAATCTAGATGCTGATCTGCTTTAGCTGGGATACACGGAGCGACAACTCCAGCAAGCCTAGCTCGCAGGTCGAGGGGCATGCAGCGGAGGTCAATACCGTAGCTTTTGCGCCAAGCAGCGAATATCTCCTTCTTACCGGTTCCAGCGATAACGTGAGCTTGACTTTCTTTGGGCCCCTGCTGCTCTGACATCATCCAGACCATTGCTTTATGGGATATCCGGAAACTCCAGCTCAAACTCCACTCCTTCGAATCTCATGCCGACGATGTCCTCCAAATCGCATGGTCACCTCACTCTCCCGTCCACTTTGCGTCGGCAGCCGCGGATCGACGCGTTCACATCTGGAACCTCGATGCGATCGGTGCAGAGCAAACACCCGACGACGCGGAGGATGGTCCGCCCGAGCTCCTCTTTGTGCATGGCGGACATACGGCGAAAGTCTCGGACATATCGTGGAGTCCGATGGCGAAATGGCATATCGCGACGACGGCTGAGGACAATATTGTGCAGGTCTGGGAACCGTCGAGGCACATCCGCTCAGCAGGGGACGCGGATGTCAGCGCGATGGACCTGGAGTAGTGCAGTCGAGCATGAGATACAACATAATAGCATGATATGATCACAACCCCCACATGGTCGTGATATCTCTATCTCTTAATCTAATCCGCTCGACTTGGGTCGCCTTGGTTCGAGGGAGGGTGAGCATGCCCCATCTAGGCAGATTGTCGAGTCCGCCTCCAGAGGGTGCTGTGAGCTGCTCCCAGACGGCGGAGAGGTCGAAGAGGTCTATAAATTGCTGATCTACAGCTCGGGATTTGGGCGTAGAGAAGCGGCGGTATCTGTAGGACATCAGCCTACTTCGACGGACGTGTGCTGCGGGACCGACTCGTCAAAGATGGACGTAAGTGACCACGACTGGAGTCTGCGAATGCACCCGATCAAGCAGCCTGTACGATGCTGCGTGCCCTTTCAGTCCACGGGTTCGAGTAAGGGTAGGAGACCTACCTTGCCCTTGTTACAGTGGATGAGAACAGGATGATTTCGCCGATCGAGGATTGCGACCAGAGCGGCGCAGATCACATCCTCAGGGATGTTGTCGAAGGGTTCCTGCACATCTTCAGCGCTTGCTGTCTACGAGTTGAAGGAGTACCCACTTTGTTCCCGGGTATCCCGAATTGCTGATCATGCTCTGTCAGTGGTAGGCAATCGAGTTGTATACGACGACCAACCATGAACTGTATATCCTGACTTTGACACCACTTCAAATTCGCCTCCGGATACTCCTCAAGCACCAGCGTCCTACGCACAAGTTCCCATCAGCCTGGTTCAGCTGCGATCGGGCCAGTGAGCTCACAGCACCGTCTTGAGCCGTAAAGTCTCCATGAACCTGAAATTCCTCTTCTTCGGGAACCCAGACCTGTATACACCGGAACTGACCAGGGCAAAATTCTCGGGCGGTACGAGGTCCTCCTCGACGGATGTAACGGCTGGCGGCGGGAGGTAGAGTGGTTGAGGGATCGGAAGTCGGGGAGTGGAGGTGGGAGTTGGACTGGTCGGTTCCGGGTGGTGGGTTGAACGGATCTTGGCGAGGAAGGGGGGTATCGGGCTTGGGTCAAGTTCTTGGCAACCGTCAGGCTGGGGATGGCGTCGTTCCATGGCCCCGAAAAGTGGGGGCTATCGTGGGATCATGATCATCCAGAAAGCTGGCTGCAGCGGAACTCTACGAATTTGAGACGTTTTGTCGCCGTGAACAGGGCACGTAGATTTAATTCCGTCGGAGAAGGAGGCACGGCGAACGGCTGGGATCTCCGTGGTGACGTCATCCAGGCCAGAAGACCTTGAAACCATACACCGGCTCGTGATTTGCTTATGACCATCACACAGCTTCGAATGCGATCTGAATTATCAAGCGACACAAAGCCACGCGACGCTAATTCCGAACACGATGGGAGCCACGATGCATCTCGACTTGGTGCCCCTCAAGCCGAGGGTACGTCATCTCTAGTCTTTAACGCTCAGCTATACTCACTCGCGGTTTTGGCTCTAGGACATCCCGAAGCCTGACTCGCCAGAATTCGCAGACTTCCTAGACATGCACTTCGATGCTGGTGAGAAGCTAGTTGGGAGCATGCCGTGAGTCCGGACTCGCCGGCTGGATATACGTTGTCGTCCGGCTCATGTGGAGTGTAGGGAGTGGAACAAGCAGTCCATGAAGGTGGAAGGCACGGTGCAAATCATTGACTTGAAGAACTCTTACTCTTGTCAAGCAGTACGTCGCTGTCACATTCCAGAGCGAAGAAGTTGTCTGACACAGAACCGTAGACACGGAAAGCCCTGAGCATCAACGAGTACTGGTGTGGTCGCTCATCGATACATACCGCTGAATCTGTCAACGCGGCGGGTCACCCTCATCCTCCACGCCGCCGATCGAGCTTCAACCCTTCGGCACTTGCACGACGGTTCTCTCACAAGCCTGTCAATGGGAATGGCCACGTAGCAGCCGAGCCCGCCAAGACAGAGGTGGAGAGACAGGCGGCTGTAATGTCCGCCACGCCGAATGGACTATACGAGCGATTTCGCAGAGGACTGCTGGAATATCATTCTGAGGTGGGTCATGGCCACTTGCGTGTCTGTAGCTGATTTGGGCAGAACGAGAGGGAATATATCGAGGCGTGTCGCGAGACGGACTGCATCCAGGTGTTCCAGCCCCACGTCGCGGAAGTCTGGCGACTCACGTATGTTACACCACCACCGACAAATCCGCGGACATTCGTGGTGCTCCTACTCTCGCGGGAGGTGAAGAGCGGGCCACCTGGCGAGAGGTGCTTCATGAACAGTCAGTCCACATACCGCATGATGGGAATCTGGTCTGACGATACTTGCAGTCTCACTTCCATTCGTGCATCCCGATTGTCCCGAAAAGACGGGCGGTGAGAAGTCACGAGTGAGGGGGAAGTACGTCTCGGTTGAACGCGTGCGGGAGATGGAGGGAGGGACGCAGGTCGAGTGGAAGATGGCGACGAGCTCCGACGCGGGTGGTGAGTGATGCCTGGGTGAAGTTGTTCCCCACAGAGCTGAGACGCAACCAGGCAACATCCCTCGATTCATGACCAACTCGTCCTTAGCCAGCAGTATCGCAGAGGATGTGCCGAGCTTTCTCAAGTGGATGGTCCGAAGATTCCCGGAAGGCGGGGAGGTCGAGTCGAGTGCAGTGGTGGCGGAGTAGCAGTCAAGTAAAGACAACGAGCAAATAATGGCTTCTTAGTATATTTGGCATCTTTCAAGTATGATATCATGAAGTCGTGTGGGACAAACTACAGTTCGTCGACGAATCGGTTTTTGATTCCCAGCAGTTCGACCTCGAAGACCAGTGTCGAGTCAGGAGGGATGACCGGTGGGTGGCCTCGGACCCCTGTATCTCATCAGCGCTTATTCAACCGGCTCAAAGGACTGGATGCACCGTAACCGAGATCAGGGGGAATGGTGAGCTTCCTCTTCTCCGAGACACACATGTCCAGCAAACCTTGATCCCAGCCTTTGATGACTTGTCCAGCGCCGACTGCAGGCTACGTGTCAGCAAGGAGCTCAAGTAAGTAAGAGCATGGGTTGGACTTACGGGTGAACTCGAACGGCTGATTCCGGTCCAAGGAAGAATCGAACTTGCTCCCGTCACTCGCTAGTGTGCCGGTATAGCTGTTCTCTGCCATCAGCCTCCAGCCAATATCTTGCATCATGGACTGATGGCGAAGGAAGCCAGGACGATGGGCTAGTGAAAGGAGCACAGGCACCTACTGCATCGACAGCTTGTCGCCCTTCCGCGTCTTGAGCGGGCATTCATCTGGCTTGTACTTGACGCCGACCTGGAGCTGGGCGTCTTTGGAGATCACGAGAGCGATGGAAGAGACCAGGGCAAGGAGAAGAGTCTTCATGTACATCATGGTGAAGCTTCCACCTTTTCTTGGTAGTTTGCGCTTGGCAAAAATCAATGTGACAGGTACAAGGGGGCATGGGGGCGGAGTTGACGCGGTGTCCGAAGGGGGTTGACCATGTGGTCTGTGCAGCGTTTCGTCCCGCTCTCTCCTTGTATATAAGCATAGGTGACCCCTCAGTCTCAAGCAAATCAACAGGCGCAGATGAACGCTCAAAAGTGCATTGGCCATGGAGAATGAGGGTACCGAGCTGCTCGAGACCTACGGTGAATGGTTCTCCTCCCTTGTCTCGCTCAGACTAGCTGACGATGTCGGACGCCTTCAGACTATCTGTTCAAGTTCATCGTCATAGGTAGATCTGGTTTCTTGGTGTTTTTCCACTAGATTCAACTGTTGACGTAGACATCAGGTGAAGCTGGAACGGGAAAATCTTGCCTACTGTATCACTGCGTCCACAAGTCTTGTACGTCCGACCAGTCCTCACCCCGGACAAGCGCTATCTCTGAAGCTCGAGCTAAATACAGCGCGATATAGTCAAGGAGCACTCAGCGCATACCATTGGGGTAGAGTTCTCTAGCCGGACATTACGGATCGGGGATCGGAATATCAAGCTGCAGGTGGGTCTTTTCATGAGCTTGTTCTGCCTAGTAGCGGCTCGTGATGATTCATTGTGCTTCGCAGCTCTGGGATACGGCTGGACAGGAGAGATTCCGATCCGTCACGAGGTCATACTACAGTGATCTACTCCTTCACGATGCCGAAAGGAGCTGAAAATAAGGTTTCTAGGAGGAGCAGCAGGAGCACTGCTTGTTTACGATATCACATCGTATGTCTCGACCTCACCTGCCCTTGCCACATCTCTTACGCAGCTTCATGCTGATGGCTCTCCCAGTCGACAGTCCTTCACCGATCTCAGTCGCTGGCTTACCGATTGCAAAGCCCTCGCATCGCCTCATCTTGTCCTCGTTCTGGTCGGTAACAAGCTAGATCGGGAGGAAGAGCGGGAAGTGGAGTACGTCGAGGGTTCTCGCTGGGCACAGGAGAACGGTGAGGTTCCGCGAACCCTCCAGGCGATGATACAGGGCTGATGTAAAGATTCGCACCAGGCCTGCTGTTTGTCGAAGTCTCCTCGCTGTCCGGAGAAAACGTCGCGACCCCCTTCCTCCTAGCCGCTCATACCATCCTCTCCTCCATCGACGCAGGAACACTCGACCCAGACGCAGCTGGTACAGGAGTGAGCTATGGGGAACGACAGCTTCGAGCCGTGGGGAGCAGTTCGAGATTGAACGCGGCGTTTGGCGGGACGGCGCGGAAGAAGCGGCGACGGAGCGTCAGTGTGGGCGATATGGTGGGTGGGAGGAGTTGTAGCTGCTAGCGTTCTTGTTGATCGATACTACATACCTTTATAATTCGTCTGTACTCCTATAACATGTATGTTCTTGGTATCAGTAGTTTTTCAGTGTGGACCCATGGAGGTACTCGCCCGAACAAAGCCGGACTGCCGGCTTTCCCGCTTCCTACGCTTTCCCGGTCGTTCGCTTCGAGGCGTTTCGAGCTGAATGCAAGCCGCCATCCTTTGTTATATCGGCTGAAAGTCTTCTGCATCACACGATCAAGGCTGGACCGCCCGGCACCTGAGCAAGTAGTCGCGGATTTCCTCCAACCGCTACATGATTTCCGCCGAAAAGCCTCTTTCAACCATCATCAACACCGCCTTTCCCCCGTTCCGCCTTGAACGGACCTGACAGCTTTCATCAGCCCGTCTGAGCCAACGAGCTTTTGGGAGTAATCCTTCCAACCTCTAGGTACAATGTCCACATCAACATCCAAACCGTTCGGCGGGGGACGGACAGGCGATCGCATTGGTCCACCTGCGACTTGGAAGAGCGGGACGAGAGAGAAGATCCCGCTCAGTACCCATCTCATCGCGGGAGGAGTGGCGGGGATGGCAGAGGCTTTCGTATGGTGCGTTCTCCTCACCCTCTGCTTCACTCCTAGCTGATGCATGGCCAGTCATCCGTTGGATACGATCAAAGTCCGGATGCAGCTCTCGAAATCACGTAAAATGCGAGGGGTGCGTCCCGCATACTCCCTCGGTGAACAAGGCTGATTGAGGGTGGACCAGCTGAAACCCCTGGGATTCTTCGCGACCGGTCGTCAGATCGCGGCGAGAGAAACACCGCTAGGTCTGTATAAGGGGTTGGGAGCTGTCTTTAGTGGGATCATACCCAAGATGGCGATCCGGTTTGCGAGTTTTGAGCGTGGGTTCCTCGCCCTCTCAGTCCGGGGTCAGATGATTGAGCTTGTCGGGGTCATAGTGTATAAGGGGTGGATGACGGGTCCAGATGGGAAGGTCAGTCCGAGCGGGACATTTGTCGGTGAGTCCTCATGCAACAAGACCAGGTGGAAGGGTGGCTGATCGGGAGGTTCGGTCAGCGGGATTAGGGGCAGGGGCGACGGAGGCTGTGGCTGTGGTGACGCCTATGGAGGTGGTCAAGATCCGATTGCAGGCGCAACAACGTGGGTCTCCATGCGATCTTGGATGTTACTGCTGACGTTTTGCATAGACTCGCTGGCGGACCCGCTGGATGTCCCTAGATATCGGTGAGTCGCGGGCAATCAGAGGCAAGGCCGGATATTTATGGGAAGATGTCAGAAACGCTGCACACGCCGCCTTCACCATCGTCCGAGAAGAAGGTCTGGGCACATTGTATCGCGGTGTCACCCTCACAGCGCTCCGACAGGCCACCAATCAAGGTCCGTTCCGCTTCCTTCCACCCTTGACGGTATAGCTGATACTCGCACCCGCTGCAGGAGTCAACTTCACAGCCTACCAGCAGTTCAAGAAGTGGGCAATAGAGTATCAACCAGCCTACCAAGCGATGGGCGAGCTACCAAGCTACCAGACCATGGTGATCGGTCTGATCTCGGGTGCGATGGGACCGTTCTCGAATGCTCCTATCGATACTATCAAGACGTTTGTCTCTCTTCCCTTCCCTTCTCCCCGATATCCGTGCTGACGGGATATCAGGCGAATCCAGAAAGCTAGCAGAGTCGAGGGGGAGACTGGCTTCTCGAGGCTCGCGAAAGTCACAACCGACCTCTTCAAGAACGAGGGTATCAACGCATTCTACAAAGGCATTACGCCTCGTGTACTAAGAGTAGCGCCTGGACAGGCGATCGTTTTTACGGCGAGTCCTACAGAGACTCGTTGCTTGCTTTAAGCTGATGGCTCGGCTAGGTGTACGAGAGGGTAAAGAGGATGATTGATGACGCGAAGAGCTCAGCGCTGGGGCCGGAGTATGACGAATGACCTTGTTACTTCCTTTGTTGTACCATAGCAGACAGTTGCACCTGGACATTTTGCATTGTGCTGGCTGAAGGATGGAATCTGGAGGCCGATGACCATGCATCGAGGGAATGAACAGACTATGACAACGAGATGCTCAGTAAAATCCGGAAACCCGCCTACACCTTCCGCATCTCCTCCCACCTTCTCTGCTTCCCCCTACTCCGCCAATCCCCTTCCCCAACATCCACCACTGCCTTACTCCCATCCGCGCCTAATCCCCTCTTCTCAGTCCGCAACTCCACGTCGATCGGTGCCGCTCGACCCTCCCCGTTCCGCCCGAGCCCTGACCCAGGCGTCCAACCCTGATTCGCCATCATCGACACTGCGAACGTCGACGGGATCGGTTCTGCGGGTCCACTAGTCTTGGGCGGAGGAGTGACCGAACGCTCTCGGGCTTCAGGCGGGGGTGGTGAAGGCGGATGTAGTTTCCTGCGCATCGCTGATCTGTCGATGTACTTCCTCTGTGTCTCCTCCTGCTCCTCTCCATCTTTGTCATCATCTTTGGCTGACGATCCCCGATGGAGCAAGGTTTCGCGCAACATCGCCATCTCCCTCTTGCGCTTCCGCTCCCGATTCTCGCGCTTCTCTTTCGAATCCATCGCCCATCTCACGGGCGGGACCTCTTCTTCGGGTTGAGGAGTAGAGACAGGTGGAGCAGTCCCGTCGTCGAGGTGGATCTCGTTGTCCCCGTGGAGTTGGCAGGCCTCGCATGGCCAAGATGGGTGTATATGGGCGATGAGGGAGGTGGCGCCGAGGGTGAGGGTGGAGAGGTGGTGGAGGGGATGTGGCCGCGAGGATTGTTTGGCCTCGGATAAGCGGGTCGGTGGGGGGGGATCCGACTCGGCTTCAGGTGGTTCGGTGACAAAGGTGCCGTGTGTCGATCCTGGGACACACCTGTCAACCTGAGTTTGTAGTGTGAAGAACAGATCCCTCACCTCGGTCCACGACCCACCATCCCTCCACCTCCTTCCCCTTCTTGTCCTCTCCCATACCCCAATAAACCACCGCATGCGTCTTACTAACCTCCATCTCCTTCACCCTCACCCTCGCCTGGCCACCCTTCTCACACCGATCCCGTCCCAACTGCACCCCTCCTTCCCGCGCATCGACCACCGCCACCCCGCCCAGGGGCATAACTTCCGACTGATTCACTGCCAACCTCAATATATGGCTCGGAGTAGCTTTCGGTGGAGGGGTAAGTTCCCGAGCTCGATAGAACTGGTACGCAGGATGTTTCTCCGCTTCGACGGGCTTGGTTTTGGACTTGATGACCGCCTCGAGCTTGTCTGGATCCATCAGGCCACCCCATCCCACATCATCGTCCAGTTCGCCATCCTCTTTGGAGCTTTCCAGGTGAGCTGGGTCAGGGGTGGAAGATGGTCCAGCGGATTGGAAAGTCTGAGCGGGGAGATAAGACCATTGACCGGTATTTGGATCGGGGATGGCGTAGGTGTTGGAAGGGGCGTGGTAGTATGTTCCGTGTTGGGGATCGTGAATCCATGTATCGGTCGGATTCGTGGCCGTCATCGAATCAAGTGGGTGAAAAGTCAGAGAGACTGTATCCGAAAGGACCTTTCTCTCCCTTTCCTCAACGGAGGTCATCATATCTCCGCGTCCCCAGCATAAAAGTGCCCCGTTAGACTATAAAGACCTGTCCCGACCTCTCTGCGTGCTATAGTACCGCTTCCCACTGTCCTCCTCGCCTACTGCACATAACAGCATAGCAAGGTGATATACCTGAACAAGCCGACGCACCTCCAATCCTTGCCGTACTGGAAATCTGGCAAGTGCAGTCTACGAGGAAGATATGAGGAAGCGATGCATGAAGGCCGATCAGTCATGGCCTCAGATAAGGCCAACGAGCAGGGTGCCAATTCCATGACGGATAATCGCTCTACTGTCGCCAAGCTGAGTCGACTGCACAGGACATGCGATACCCTCTTTACTCGGTCTTTCCTTCCTTCATGATTCTCCTCAACTCGGCCAATCCTCTTCGTTCGACGATGAATCTGGCTTCACAGTCAGCGAACAATATCATGAGAGCCCTGAGAATTGGCAGCAAAACGCACAAGATGCCCAATGCCCCAAGCCCAAGCCCTCCTCCCAGACCGACCAGCTCTATCCACCCGAGCCAACTCCTCCTCCATCTCCCGCTCCTCTCGAGCAAACGGAGGGCCACTCCGCTGATCCCAGCTGCAAGTGCCACCTGCCACCTAGGTGCGATCACCTTGGAACGGAGCTCGTCGTTCCGACCATCGAAGAATATCCGAGCGTGTCGCCAAGCGTATTCGATCCTCACGAACATCGACATACAGTTGGCAAAGATTAATGCCTGTTCGGTATCCCAATTGAAACCATCTGGCAGACGCGTGAGGGAGAACAAAATCATCGTGAAGACGAGGGAGCCGCCGATCATCCACCTCGCCTGCGTTGCAACCTGGTCTGGCCGAGCGCTCGACGAGTGGAAAGCTTCCAGGATCCCGTTCAAGCTGAGGAGGGGAAGGTACCACATGAGGTAAGTCTGAAGAGTCGCTGGAGCGGAGGTATGAAGGTATCGCCGTGGCAGGAGCATCAGGAGGATGGCAGGGAGAAGAGGCGGGAGGAAGGCGGGAAGTAGGAGGAGGAGGTGTATCGAGATATGCAAAGCATAGGAGAGGAGGTGCGGTGCCGATTTTGATGAGGGTGAGGTGGTTAAGAAGTGGAGGAGTAGGGTTTCTTCCACAGGTTGGAAGATGATGCGGGCTACAAGAGAGCCTACGCATTCGATCAGCATTAGTCGCAGTTTGACCGCTTTGCGCATGATCGGCTAGAGGCTTGACTCACCATAGTTCATGGCTACCGCGTACCCTCCCTGATCACGAAGCGGGCTAATTCGTCCTACGGCAATCCGGTCGGCCTCAGTAAGGCCATGCTTAATAACGCTTTGTCTAGTGTTCGCAATGGCAAGGGAGAGAGTCTGCGGGTCGAAGCGACTCTGCCTGCCTCCGTCAGCGGCCATTCACTTCGTGAGCGTGTCACTCACCCTCTCGCCGCCCCGACCCAGTCAAGACTGGTTGCATCGCCATACTCGAAGAGGTACCGCCCAGCCAACCACGCTGCACCAGCCAGCTGTCCAAGAGCGAATCCCAGCAACGGCTTGCCCTTGAGCACAAGCAGACTGGTAGCCGTGACTATAGCTTTGGCAATCACCATACCGCCTTCAGCTTGGACCCGTACAATCATCTTCGGCGGTGAGGACCGAAGAGCCCGTAGGTATAGCGGTTCCACCGCGAGCTCAAGAAGTGCGGCGAGCACATAGAGACCGAGCGAGAGGTGGAATGTCGTCTGAGAGGTCGTGGCGAAAGAGCTCGAATACAGATATACCGTGCATACCGCCGTTGCGATCGCCATTCCTAGTGGTAATGGTACTGTCGACAGCGCTCGAACCTGTCTTTCTCCGACTTCTTCCTTGCTGATCGAACCCTGCTTGGTCCGAAGTAGAGCGTTTCGTATTCCTTCTCGGCTCAAGAAGAGGATTGTTGACGAGACGAGATCGAATTGGATCGCAGCTGTTCCGAACACCTCGGGCGAGGCCATGCGAACTAGCGATTGGTTTAGACCGAAGGTGAGGAGACGGGACAGGAGCTGGAGGAGTACGAGAGAACGAGCTGTGAGTAAGGAGGTGTGAAGCGCATCTTGCTGGCGAGGTGGTATCGAGATTGACATGTGGGTAGGTACGCAGTCCGGAGAACGTACGCTCGGACCCAGGCTGAACTTTTGGCTCGCTTGATTGAAAGACGACGGGTGAAGATGCTGGTCCGGTGAGATGCAACACGCGAGAGACTGTGAGTGACAATTTGTGATATGTTCCGGTCAACTTGACGACAGCTCGAGGGTTGGATCCTGCACTTCAACGGAGTTGATCCAAATCTCCGCGCGAGAGACTGCTTCCTGCGCACGTGTGTGGGCCGTTTTTATAGGAACCCCTCCGTGTCCGGAATTTCCCATGTCGCTCTTCTGAACCGATGCCTTCTCACTTGCGCAGGCTTCAGTCGTTATCCTCTGCTTTTCACTGGCGACGAGAATTTCTATCATGCCTCGTGCACCGCCAGCTATCGCTTCGCGAGAAGATGTGGTGCGGCCTTACAACCCCTCGACCGACACGCAGATGGTGAAGATGCTCGTCGGTCAAGGCGTGATGGAAGGTCTAGCTTACGCCAACCAACGAGGTCTGCCTCTCTCTCCATCCATCCCTTCCCTCCCCCATTGATATCCCTCAGTCTACTCACACCCCCTCGTTCTCCTCATTTGGACTTTCCTCTCCCTAACCCTCGACTACCTGCTCAACTGGCTCCCCGTGCGCGGCATGCCCCTATCCTACGTAGCCCCACTGATCGGATTCGCGCTCACCGCCGTCCCCATCCTAGCCGGTACAGAGTATCTCCATCGCCCCACCTTCACCCGACTCCTCCGGGAGAAGCTGGGTGCGCCGGACTTGGTCGCTATTGATCGGTATTACTCGCTCGATCCGCGCAGTCGGGTGATGGTGTTTGAGCATGAGGGGCACATTTCGGGGCTGGTAGCCGTCGATGGAGCGAGAGCGGGGCAGGGGCTGAAGAGTGTACTGGGTGCCGAGGAGGGGCAGTTGGGAGAACAGGAAGGTGTGATTGAGGAGATTGGGTTCGAGAAGCAGAGTCCTCGAGGAACACAGTCAGAGCGAGAAGGGTTGAGGAAACGGAGCGTCAGAAGCTCAACCGATGCAATCACCAGGTCGAATGGCAGCCTGGTACAGATCCGCCATCTTGACGTCGACATCGTGGTCCGACGAGCAGGAGTAGCCACCGAGCTCTTAGTCGCCGTCCTCGATCACGCTTTCGGGATCTCACCGTGTCCCGGCTCGAAGGACATTCTCAAGCCCGCGGAGAAGGTCGTGTTGCTCACCAACCCTCTCTCACCGGGTGGGGAGAAGCTGCTGAGAAAGTGCGGGTTTGTGCCGGTAGGACAGGGCGAGGCGGAGGATTGGGTGAAAGCTGAGAAGGTGGGGTTGTTTGGGTGGAAGGGTAGATGGTTGGGCGTTAGTCGGAGCGAGTGGAGGGCGAAGAGGGAGGTGCTATTTGCGAAGAAGTAGGCTGGATGCATTGACCTTCATGACGATATTTCGCACACATGCCGAATACTGGACGACCAGGTCGGTACTCAGGATCTTTGAAGGGGAGACGCAGCTCGCACCGTGCTTGAATGTCTACGCTAACGGGGTGACATTGTGATCCAGTATACCTGACGTCGCTCGCAGCGACACTCCTGGCGCACTCACCAAACCACCCATTGCACCGAGGGCCAAGGACTGCATGCCACTGATAATACATGACATCGTTGCCAGGTGTTTAGATACCATTCGGAATCCGTTTGACCATAACACATCACTAAAGAATCATTGCCGTACTTAATCTTGGTCATCTTGATCTCTGCCATCAAATACGGGACGTATAGGTGGGAAGTGGCTCGGGGACCACGGATTTTCGGACATGATTGGAGGAACGGCCGGTGCCCGTCTATCAGAAAACCGAGGTGGCGGGAGGAGGACGAAATTCCAAACCAACATGGCGGACGAAGGGAGTGGCCCTAACCCATCGTCGCCGGTACCAAGATCATGGCGAGTGAATAAAGGCGCGGCGCCAAGAATTTCGGATCGAGCGGATGAGGTTCGGGCTTGCAGCGAGAGTGGAGTTGAGAGAGCGAAGAGGGATCGATTGCCTGATGGTGGAGACGATGATCCGCTGACCATCGAGTATTGCTGGTTGCCGGAGTTTGCCTGGGTCCGATTAAAAGGGCCGCCGGCCGCGCCGTCGTTGGCCAGGGAGAATGCTAAAAGGTCCGATGCGGGTGGCACAGCTGGTACTTGTCAGCTTCGATCGACGGAACAGGAACGGGCATACGATAAAAGTCATATCGTGACGAGACGTCGCGCATGGCCGGTATCATCCCGTCATCTCCATATCTCAACCGCTTGTGCAACTCAGGAGACATCGCGCTTGATGAAGCAGGGCGACTGTTTTTTTCGGCAGGACCTGTATAAGAGGTATTCTGATTTGGACGCCAGACGAGAGATTGTCGACGTGGAGGAACCGCCTGGGCGAGTGGCGACAATTGCGATATTGGAGCTCGCATTGGTGGCGGCGAGGGGGAGGCAAAATCATGGCCGGAAGCAGAATGTGTTGGCGACGCACTGGCTGGCGTAAGGGCAGGTCCCGGTCGACGGCGAGAATCGCTCCTATTCTCTTTAGCATATGAGACATCCTGGACATCCATACTCACTGTCTCCCCGCACTTGTGTCGGTCCTTAGTTTCACCTTGATCCCTTGCGCAGCCAGGTGTCGTGTGAGCTGCGTGCTCGCCTTCATCCCCCTGAACAACTTCGGCGAGAACACTTCGAACGGGTCGGAAACCGTGTCCGCCAGCTCCGCAATGCCAAGCCTACGACTCATGGTCAGTGACGCAACACCGATAGCCAGAGCCGACTCACTCCGAAGTCTCGAAAACCGTAAATTTCAACCTGAAAACTCCAGGCACTCTCACGCTCAGCTTGGCGAAAACACATAACGCTCCCGGCCGACCATCAAGTTTCTTGAGCTTCTCGGGTGTCGATATGACCTCACCGGTCGCAGCCTCCGACCCGTTTGGCGTTTTGACCGGAGAGTATTGGTAGTTGGCGTACGAGTCGGTGAGTTGTTCAGGGTTGGTATTGACGATGGAGACTCTGACGAAGAAAGCTGTTGATTCAAGGAGCTCGCTTTGATGTCGAAGGACGCAAAGTGTCAGCCAAAATGAAGACATAAGACATCCCGCGCTCACCTAATATCGTTGTTGTAAGTCTGTAATTCCACGACAGGAGGTGGATCCACTGGCCGTCTATCAACTAAAGGGCACGTCAGCGAAGCCTTGCTGCAGCCTCCTTGTTGCTCACTCGTCTCATTCTCCTCCTTATACGAGGATAATCTTGCGCTCTCCGGTTGCTGACATACGCGAAGCACGTATACGCTGCCACAGGTCAGGAGACCTGATTTGGAAGCCCAGATCGAGCAGACGCACGGTTCCCGACGCTGTGTCCCCCATCCATGCCGGTCAGACGAGCTCGCTTCCACCTCGTCATCATCGTGCATCCCTCCAAATGCTGACGACATCATATCCGACGGTCGCCACTCCTGTAACGGAACGGCGAAAGACCCTTCCCCATCTATCGATCGAAAAATCTCGCTCACGCAACATCCAGACTCGCGTCGATAGGATTGCCGGAACCGATGTGAGGTCATGGATTTTCGCTCCCAGATTAAACCATGAGACGAATCGATTGGGAATAGCAAACAGTATGAGCCCCCAACACCCACCAAACTGGCATGTGAAAAGAGCGTCTTAAAGGCACTTTGTATGAAAATACTGACGTTTGGCGGGGTTTACGTCACGATAAATCCCCAAATATGAGGCTCCCAGCCGACCTCATAGCGGATGCGGGAATCGGTACGGGAGATAGCCACAAGAGTAATAAGCTCGACTATAGCTATAGTGATAATTCATTATCGGGTATCATCCCACTTCAGCGCCCACACAAAAATCGCCGATAAAATGTTGCAGCACGATCTGGAATGGGTCGGTGGGGAATCGCGCTACTGGCAAGGCTACCTATCAGATCAGCATATCGACGGTAATTGGAAACCACACACATGGCTATATCCATCAGCGCCTGAGATTGCTTGCCGATCTACTGATCGCATATGGGGAGATTGGGGAAGAAGGGAATGAAGGGGGCACACGGAGGCAAAGAAAGGCGCTCTAGGCTGGGTCGGTGAGAACAGGGAAGGCGGACGCGTCGTAGGATAGCTCTCAAAAGTACTCAGATTTACCCGATACATCAAACTATCGGATTTTATAGGCCTGGTATGAATATACCGCATCTCCCTTCCTTCGCTCTACGCCTTTGTCAAGCTTGCAGTAATGGATTTCTACGTCGAGCTCTCTCGAGTTGCTGCTGGATTTCTTGCAGTAGAACCGACCAGTAATACTCGACCCTGCATCCATCAGCGAGATCTTTGAGTCCGCTATCGACTGACCAGGTTCCAACACGATCGGTTCTCGAAGCAAAAAGACCACCTGCTTCCAATGTGTCTCTTGCCCGCTTGGGCCGGTGGTGAAGCTGACAACATTGCCTTCTTTGCTTTCCGGCATAGGTTTGACTTCAGCCTGGTACGCGTCTGTCGAGTACGGAATGTCCAGCACCGCTTGTTGCGGCGGAACGCTCGATGCTGAACCCGATTGAGGGGAGAAGAATGTATCGAAATGAATGAGGAAAGCACGAATGGTCGTGACTGGTTCGGAGGCGAGGTGTAATGTGAAGGGGGCATCGAAATCGAGAGACTTAGGAGTCGAGCTGTGGGTATTGATATCCTTTGCGGAAGTCAGTCGAGGACTGATTTACGGAATGCGACGTACTCGGACGATGCATTCATCCGTGACGACTTCCGCTTTGTCCACGGGCTCAATGATCCCCTCATCGACGTAGACTGGCATCATGGGACTCATGTCAAAACCTGAGCGGGAACATCAAGGTTCGAGACCTTAGAGCATCGGTGACGAGGCATTTCTCACCGTATACAGAGTACCAAAAGTCGATACTCTGCTTGCAGACCCGCTCCGCGGTGATGGCACTGATGACGAGTCGGGTTTGCGACGGCGCCATAAGGCCATTTGGCGCCAGGAAACGATCTCGAGCGCTAGATGATCCCGCATCAATTGACATTTTTGGCGCCCAGTGGTACACTAACGTCAGGACGGAATCCAGCATCGACTCGTACAGTAGCATGTAGCCCTGCAGTGCAATCAGTAGGAACAACAGGTAAGAATCATTCATCCCCACCATCCATTCGCTGACAATCACGTCAACTTGCTTTACAGGTAGTTCCACGTCTTCCACTTTGCCCTGTATAACGCTTTGGTCCCGTAAACGCAACCCTGTTGTATGATAGAGGACCTACGTAATGACAAGGTCCAGCCCATTCTTCCTCACGATTTCTCTGGCCTTTCCCGCGATGCCGGAAGCCTCAATCGCGTAGACGTGCTTGGCGCCAGCCTTCGCCGCGAACACTGCTCCCCGTCAGATCCCATCCGATCTGTCCAACAGCGACTCTCACTAGAGAGAATACCGGTTCCGCATCCTACATCAAGAACTGTAGCCCCCTTGAAGACCTGCGGATTGGAGAGTATGAATCGGGCGTAGGATAGGGTGCGGGTGGTGTCTTTCAGCATGATCTCGTGGATATCTAGGTTCAGGTCAGTGGACTAAGCGCGCCATACTCGGGCGGGAGTTGCCACTTTGCCGTGAAGAAGATGCTCACCATTCTCCGCGTAAGAATCGAAGTAGTGACTGTCATCATCCCTCGAAACCCTAGCCTTCCCCTTGCCTTTTCCTTTCCCGTTCGGCAATCCAGGACCTGCTACTTCGATCCATGGCTCGTCCCTTTCCTCATCCTTGAGACTGCTTCGAAGGAGAGCCCGCAGCGACGAAGCCTCGGCTTGAGTCTTGTCCAGAGCGATTTCCAGCTGCTTCACCCGAGCATCGTCAGAAGTCGAGACTGGTTGATACCTCGATGGTCCTGGCTGTCGAGCGGACTCGAGCTCATCTTCGGACCATACGTCGTCGAAATCCAGCTCTGAAGATATCAGTACGCTGGTCAAGCCGAGTGTACGAGAGCTCATGAAGCAATGGATCATCCGGGATAACGGGGATCAACCACTGGTCGCTGGCCAGTACACCTGCCTCCCGATATAGAGCCTCGACATCGTGTGCATTTGGCTTCTATCGACTCCATCACATCTGTCAACCATAGTCAACCGAGTACGTCTAAGTAAACTGACGGTCTCTCGAATCCAATTCACCAGCTTCATCCGACCGTACAGATCTAGCCCCAGCCGGTCTCCTACCTCCCGCAGGTTGAACGAGTGGATCTTTGCGTCGTTAGCCAGCGCTTCCTCTGGCGTCGGTAGAAGCGTGTCGTCAAAGAGTGATCTGGTCTGTCGAGCGGGACCAAGGGAGGAAGCCCAGTGGGAGATTCGATCGTCCTCTTCGTCATCGGAGGAAGCGGAACGGGATGTTGGGGAAGTGCCTGTATTGCGTGCTGAGGGCAGGCGGTAGGACATTATGTTCAAGACCGATTGGGATGGGTTAAGAATGGTCAGCAGTCTGGCTACCTTTTGATTGAAATATCGGAACAGATCACGTGATGGTAACTGGATTGATAGGCGCCAAAATTTTGCCGTATTGGGGCCTAAATGGGAATCATCCGTGCGCGATCTTGCCGCCAGGGAAAACGAGGGCTCTTAAGTTTCAGGGTCTTACATCTCGTCTCCCGCCTCCCCCTGCTCAGATGCTGCGGTGCGCCTTCAGGTCCGTTGGCGCCGGCCTAAGCTACTGACGTAGTTCGTGAGCGGAATCTAGTACCAACCGGGAAAATGTGACGCAAGCAACATGGTGAGCGGTGTAGTCCGGTGCGGGGGTTTTCGACTAGCAGCATTTTCTCACCACCCAAGGAGTCATATCAACTCCGTCGTCTCTTCATCTCTTCTTCATCCCGTTCTTCATTCCCGTCCATCGAGACATCTCTTCGAAGAGGCTGGTTTAGGACGTGGGAATCTCACCCCTGGAACGATAGAGGACGTGTCTGTTCCGACGAGACAAACGTTGACGCCATTCGGAGTCGTCGACTCCCACTCGATCGTCACCACCTCGTTGGCAACTCACTGCATTCCAGCAGTTGCTCTCTCTCCGACTCTCTCGTCTTCTAGGTTTCTCCGATTCATCCAATAGGCCTCGAGGCGTCATTCCACAGAGTCCCCGGTTCACCTTCGGTCCGGTAAAACATTAGGCAAATAAACATTGGTCGACATTCAATATACTATCGACAAATCACCACAACACCATCTAAGCATACCACCGTTATATCAGTGAGACATCCGACATCACTCTCACTACCGACACCACGATGTATCCGCATTTACCACCGACCATCACCCGCCTCGTCATCCTGTTCCTCCTCGCAACCCCACTCCTCTCCGCTGCGATTCCCGCCCCTGGGCCCGAGGCCAACCCCGCTACACCAACTCAGCTTCAACCACGTCGACCTCAAGCATCTAAACGTATGGGTCAACGGCGAGCAAAGAAAGTCGAGCCATTACGGAAGAAGGATTACTCGTCCTTCCTCTGCCCCGGTGGATCCGTCGCCTGCCCCATCCCATCGCACTCCCTCGACCAGGTAACACCTGCTTCGGCTGCCGCTCTCGATAGCAGCCTGAACTCCCTCGCCGATTGGTTCAAAGTCGGTTTCGAATGTATTGAGATGGAGACGGAGCTCAACTCATGTGGTGGTTGCTTGGCACTGGGCGCAGGGTACGTCAACAGGCTGCTTATGCTCAAACATGTCAATAATGCTTCGTCATAGGCAAGACTGCTCATCGATCGCCAACGCCCGAACAACAGGATGTGAGCGAGGATCCTGCGCAGTCTACACATGTTTCGACGGCTACGTCGTCTCCCCCGACCGACAAACATGCGTGAAGAAGGGAACAGCGACTCCGGCAACACCCGTCACAGCCATCAACGTGAACGATCAAACAGTCCTTGGTGACTCGGTTCGATTACTGGAATGAAGGTCCGTGGAGATATAGAGAATAGACATGGATATTTTCGTTTGGACAGGCGTCAACCCGATGTCTCCTTACCCCATAATGGGTGGATCACCACTTGGACATGACCTTGTGCATATATTCTTCTTGGGCTCATGCATTTGGACAGTACTCCTCGCTTTGGTCCCAGCTTGACGATTCAGCAAACGCCAGGGTTCGACTGGGAGGGGATGCGGGATGAGCAAAGATGCGGGCCATTGGGAGCTGTATATTCACTGGAGCGAGATAAGCATCATGCGAGCATGATCAGCATGTGTCTTTGTCGTTGTGACCTCTGTTGTTAGCTTATTCTCCCATCGTCCACGAAGCTCTTGCCATAGCACAGCTCTTCTCATATCTACAAAGAAAAATCCGTGTTATCGAACGTGATTCGCTTCCGACGGCAAGTTCCTACTCATCCAGCTTCCCATTTGGACCTCGAGCTCCTTTGGCTCCAACTTCTGTCTCAGACTACATTCCGGAAGCACTGCATCCTGAAGAGTCGCCTTTTGACCGCCAACGGTCACCGGTGCTTCGGCGCCAGATGACTTACCCGATGCCTCATGCTCCCGCTGGGTACTCTTCTCGGGATGCTCCTTCTCGAGATGCATCTGTGAGTGGTATTCGACCCCCTGGTCACCGCACCCACCGTGGACGCTCAGATTCGTATCGGACCGATGTTATCCGCACCAGATGTCGTTTGGGCTCTCAACTCACAGAGAGGTCAACGCGATCCAGCGTCAGTCTGCACCGCCTCCTTTGGCTGCCTGATCTGATGAGGAGCAGATATGTCAAAGCCGTATTCAGGAGCTATGTCGATGTTAAGTTAGCGAGAGGGAAGACAACGGGGCAAGTGGCCATGAAACTTGAGACTCTTGAGCGAGAGGTGAGGCTTCCTCCTGTTCTTCAAGTATAGGCAGCGCTGAAGGGGTTCGACTCAGTTACTCCAGCATGCCGCCGAGTTTCATCAAGTCCGAGTAGACACTGGTCTCCCACCTTCGACGGTCCTCCCTGCGTTCCGACGCTCCGCAAGCAACACCCTCCACCGGTCGAGCACCTCACAGCCGGCTGCTCGTCCGGGCAATGGTGTCTTACGGGTCAATACAACGGCTGGGGTCACTACGAACAGACCACCGCCGATTGAGGATGAGGAGCTTCCGCCGCCCCCATATGCCAGTCAGGATCCGGAACCAGACTCGACCAGGATCCTGCAGGAACGGCTAGCGGTGGAGGCGGAGGCAGAAGGGAGAATATCGCCATCCTTGTCTACCCCTCGATCCCCTACGTTCACCACAAATTATGCACCTCCTCCTGGCGCTCCACCTCCCCACGTGTCTTCGAGCACTCCCCGCGTGTCTTCAGGTTCATCTCATCGTCGAGTTTCGAATGCCTCCTCCAGCCTACAACGGCGATCGCCATCTCCACCTAGTCCACCTGAAGACGAGGAAGTCGCCAAAGTATGGGAGGAGAGTCAGCTGGACGAGGCCAAGCGAGCGAGCATAGCGGCCGAGCGTGAACGGAAAGAGCTCGAACAGGTCATGGAACTCAGTCTCAGGGAGTCTGAAGGGAGCGGACAGGCGGCAGGAGAGAGTTCGGCGGGTCACAATAGTCAGGGAAGGTCTACGGTCTTCGAGGATGAGGACGGTCCGAATTCGAGGAGGGTCAGCTCATATGCTACTCCGGCTAGGAATAAGTCGATAGACCATCGGCGGGTGGCGAGTGATGCAGGCGCGAGCGGGAGTATGCCGGGACAGTGGCAGGGGCAGACTCAGCAACGGCCACCGGTATCGATCTTGGACGAGGAGGACAACGCGGCGAGCTTGCCGGCTTTGACACCGAGCAGGACAGGAGCGGTGCTGCAGAGCAAGAACCCCTTCTTGTCACCAATGGAGCGCGATCTTCTCAGCCTGGAAGAGCAAGGACCGTCGACTGCGACGCCATCTGCCGGCGTTGAAATAGGTTCGCCGTCATCAGGAATATCACGATCGAATAATAACGGCTTTGGAGCGATGGACTTTCTCAGTCCGACATCGCCGACACGTCATCGGTCAGCATCATCCCTTCGTGACAACCTTGGTTCTGCGTACACCTCGTACTCCCAGGGGAGTAGCGCTCTTTCTCCGAGTCCGCCTCAGGAGCCGAGATATACCGCCCCACCCGGTCCACCTCCTGCTCATCTTCGCATGTCCACAACCCCACGTAATGACGCTGCCCCATCACTTCCGCCGAGACCACTCTCCACATCAGAGGCTTCGCCGGGCGGCAGCGGATCTAGTCGGCCGCTTCCGAGACCTCCGCCGGCCGACCTGAAAGTCGGAAGTGGGAAATTGACGAATCTGCGAGATGGTGAGGATCCCTTGGAGATGCTGAATCACTTCAACACCGTCTTCCTCGGTTCGTCGAGAAAGAATGACGCAAATGTCTGCTGACGCGATGAAAGTGGACGACAGCGCTTCGATGGCAGGTGAACGATGGGAGCAGGCAAGAACTGCCCTGATGGGGGTTGCGAAGATGGCCGCGATGTACGACAAGGATGGCGTGGATGTGTATTTCTTGAACAGCAAGCGCGTTGGCAAGGAGCTCAAGGTGAGCCATCCATCTTGACCTTGTTGTCACCAGAAGCCTATCATATACTGAAAATCTTCCTAGGCTGCTCATGACGTGGAGGACCTATTCTCAGGTCTAGTTCCTCGCGGCAACACGCCGTACGTCCTGGTCGCTTTCTAGCATTCCTCGCCCTGACATGGAGGCATACAGCACTGGTCTCCGCCTCGAATCAATCCTGCGCGACTACCTCTCCCGTCTCGAACGCTCCGCCCTGACTTCACCCACATCCGAGATTCCGGCGATGAGAGGAGAAGTGAAACCCCTAAATCTTCTTGTCATTACCGACGGAGGTCAGTTCGTTCTTTTACTAGTTGTATACCGTCCGATATTGATCTAGCATTCGCCCTACCCTTTCTTCACCGAACTCGCAATCCCTCTGGCAATGCTTTCGCCACAGCGCCGACGGATGATCCGGAAAGTGTACTGCTTGCCGCGGCAAAGCGGGTTAGTCGGTACCTGGAGAATCATGTCTAGGCAAGCTGAGGTGATTTACAGTTGGATCGAGGAGATTTCCCGCTGTCCCAGGTTGGAGTGCAATTCCTGCAGATCGGTGATGACGTCGAGGTGAATGCGTGTGAACCGTGACATGTAGTCGGCGTTGACATCTTGTTAGGCACGCGAAGCATTGCAAGAGCTCGATGACGGGCTTTCAGCCGCTCACGGTGTACGATATATTGTCGATACTGCCCCCTTCACGGGCGAGGCGATGTCAACAGGGCTCATCATCAAGACCTTGCTAGGGGGGATCAATCGACGGCCGGACCGGTGGAGTACGGCGTGATGAACATGAGATCTTATGCAGGAAACTCCATTATAGTTTACATCGTCATGAGATGTCTATAGTGCTTGGGGATGCCCCAGCTTTTCCGCCCGCCAGACTGCGCCGCGCGCGTCAATACTGAACTGACTGCGAGAATGCGGTACTTACAGGAGGCGTACATATTGACCCTGTCGATCGCCTGACGATTTTCTCGGATATCAATCGGCTCAACTGAGCACCGATTTGTCAGCCACAACCTCTATTCACCTATTTTGTACAGAGACTCACCCTTAAAACCGGCAAGCTCGAACCTCTGACGATACCATGGTCTTTTCGCAGCACTACGCCACACCGCATGTCCGCCGACCCTGAGCACCCTGCTTATCTCGCAAATCTCAAAATCCAGCTCAGACCGCAGGTGCTCCAACGCAGCTTCAGGTGATTTGTCGAGAGTGTCGAGCGCAGTTGTACCCATTGGCGGTAAGGGGGTGGAAGGAGGGATCGGATCGAACCCTAAGAGGCGATTCATGTCAGCTCAAACTTATGAGGAATCGGAGGAGCTGACAGTCCATCGAGTCCATGACGATTACTTTTGTAAGACTTTCATCTGCGAGACCGCGAAGTACACTGTTCGCAGTCAGGAATCCCATCTCAGACGGAGAAGAAGATGGGCTGACTTGAGGATTGTATCGGTATGAAGCTTGAATGCATTGTTGATCTTCGCGTTCTTGAGCACTTGGAAACCCTCTGGCTTGAGATATGCGGGACAAGATGAGCGGGAGTACCGCCCGTTGAGGCAGAGGAGGAAGAAGTAGTTGTCGTCCTTGGGCCTCGGTCAACGGTGTCTTCTGTCTCAATATGAGGGCCGAAAACATACCTTTAGCGTGGTCAGGCGGGGGATCGGGTCCAGAGTAGCAACGATGAAATCCTCGACGGTGCCATCTTCGAGGAAGCAATTCATCTGGTTCCTCGGAACACCCAATGCATGCCAATTGAAATAGCTGTCATGCGTGAGTAGGGAGCGCTCGCGAAGACCCACGGATTTCCCAAGAAGAATTTGATCATCATCCTATTTAGCATGATTGGTCTCAGCTTCTTCGTCCAAATGCGCTCCTGCTCGGCAGTCGACGATGCCTGGCACAGCTTCTTGACATCTTTCGAAACACCAGCGACAAAGAAAGCGACCTGAGCCAGCCGTAATGCCCAGCCGCTGTAGCCCCGGAAGTAGAAGTTGCGCTTGAACTGCTCGGCATGGGTCTTCCAATAGGCATAAGCATGACTGTGGCTAGTCAGCTTGGTCAAATCTCGCATGAGCTTGGGACTGACGATGAGAGGAAAGGCGAGATTTTCGTTGTCAGGAGTATGTCGAAATCAGGATGCCGCCCTTCCCCGAAGATCTTCCAAAAGTCGGCATATTCGAGAGCATGGATAGCCGCAAGCTTGAGCTCAAGGATATGGCCTTGACATGGGTTCATATCTGAAGCCAGTCACTGTCGTTTCAATCAAATTTGGATTGCGACCAGACATACCGACAGCATGTATGCGCTCACATTGCGCTGCCAACGCATAATGGAGGACATTGTCACCAGCGCTCGTGATGGCCAGAACGTGGTCGTCCTTGTTGAGGCCAAGCTTCCGCACATCGACTTCGGGATCTTCCCAAGTCTGCCGCAGCCGTTCGTCAGCACTGTGTAATAAGCGGTTGAGCCAGCCGTACCCAGCCATAAATATGTGTCCTAAATTGCTCGTGAATCCTCTCCTCTAGGTATGGCACCCGCCACGCCTGCACGTATCAGTACTGGCCCTCTGAGATAAATCATAGGTACTCACTCTACGGAGCTGGTAGTGGAATGGACTAAGTGGCGCTCCGACGTCATGGATAGTCTGCTTAAGACCCATCTGCGACTGCCCAAGCGCGCTCGGTCCAAGGCTGAAGTCAGGAATGCTTATCTGCTTCTCGATCGATGGTGAGCTCCATGGTGAAGGACCGAATGGGGAGGTTGGCGTCATCAGACCGCCTTTGCCTTGACCGAGGCGGTTCCCGGCTTCGATCTCGAACGCTTTCGCTGATGATGTGGCGTCTCGTTGGCGAGAGCAGCCTAGAAACACGTAGCTGGATCTCATCAGCGCAGAATCGATGATCAGGCTGGTGATACAGACTATGGAATCTGAATGAACCAAGAGTTGAGGAAGTTGTTGCGGGCATTATACGTCTTGATCGTACCCATCTTATATTCGAGGTAGTCTGGTCCCATCAGCGGAGAATCGACCGGAAAGGCAAGGAATGCTTACCCCTTCTCGATCCGTGCAGATGCACATTGTCGAGCTCGAACCAGCACTCCCAGAACCACTTGGCAAACCATGAGACCCGCTTGCTGGCGGTTCCGATGGCCTATTCGGGATGTTAGCAGTGAATCTAAGTGCAAGCAAGTCGTTCACTCTTTCTTTGTTACTCATCTCGCGGGAGGTGTAGAAGTCGACTACTCCGATGAGACCCTGTTGACGGTCCAGAACCTGATCACACCGGTCAAGCAGCTGATAGAATGGAGGAATCTGTGTTGATTGTCAGTCCCGCATTGATGAGCCTTGCTTGACTTACCATAGAGAGTGAATAGCTCAACGTGATCGCCGTCAAGCTTCCTCTAGGATCCAGCGCACCCGACTCCCACTCGGGCAGGACGAACCGGCTCGCATCCTGACACAAGACATGTACATTCTTCCACCCTTTCGCAGCGAAGCGCTGTCGTGCGACCTCGAGGAGCGGCTCGCATAGGTCGATCAGGTAGATTGCGTCAAAGTACGTCACCGGCAGGCATTCGTCCCTATCCAACCTTTCAGTCTGCCCAGAAGATCTGGCGAGGATCACTCACATCTTCTCGATATTCCAACCGGTACCCCCACCGATATCTACCCAGATCTTCGGCTTCCTCGCTCCAACGCGCGCCGGTACCGGCTGCACCTTCAGATGACTCGCGAGGAGCTGCAACATCGTCTCCCTCCCCTTGAGCAAATGCGTTCTACGAGTCATAGAGATCCGCCTGGCCGGAGTAGAACGCCTCGAGGCGGTCCTGTTGTTCCGAGGCATCGTGCTTTGCATTCGGGGTGAAGGGCTTGATGAAACAGTTCCATATGAAGCGGAGAGGAGGTTAAAGGGAGTTTGAGAATGCTAGGAAGAGGAGGGCGAGGGGGAGGGAGAAGAGGGACCAGGCTAGGAGAGGAGCCGACATGGTGACATATGGTTGGAGGAGCTGCTTGATTGGCCTGATCAATGGATCAGCTCAGAGCACGTAGGATGGCATACTATGTGACATGAAGGCTGGCGCTTTGGCTCACTCAATGCTGAGGAGAATAGAAGCCGCCGAGGCAAAGACGACGAGCTGTATTGGACGAGACATGCTGGAAGTTAAGCCACTTGTCGTCTTGTAAGTCGAAATGACCATCTTGACTGCGGACATTGAGTGGGAATCTGCTAAGCGGATCTACGTTGGATGAGTGTAAGACGATGTAAGTCCGCGGGGCTCAAGGCTCGGGCTCAAGGCTCAAAGCTCAAAGGAATTCCTATAGGAATGCATGAGAATGATCCCGCCTCTTGACGTGTCATGTTGTGAAGCCTAGTGCCAATCTTGGTCGGGGAGGCCCATCAACCATCAAATCCGCTCGTTGGAGACGAGGGTTAGGAGATCAAGGAACGTGCTCTGGTGGAAACGTGTCCGGGGCCAAAAGTAATCCGCGGTGCAAAATGACTAGGCCGCCTTTTCGTATCGTCTCGATATGCACAGAACAGACCTGAAATGGTACAGAAACGCTGGGTATCCACACGCACAACCGGAAACTTCTTATCTCAATCCACTATTTCCTTTTCGCTTCATCCTCCATCTTTACCTTCGCCTCCTTGGCCTCAAGGATTACTTTGTCACGTAGACGCCGCAGGACGCCCTGGTGTGCCAGGACGTGTCGCATGACCTCTGCGTCTCTAGGCGTCCCAGGTAATGGCGGTCGATCCATGACCGTGCCCAACTCTGACTCGGGGACACCTTTTGCCACCTGCTCCTTCTTGTACTCGACGCTACAGACGCGAAGGGTGAGCTCGCAAAGAATGAAACGGGAATTACAACTCACAAGCAGATCTTACAGATCACCCGACTATCCGCGATCTTCTTGACACATCGTGAGAAATGATCCCGCACCCAGTCCGCAGACACGTCTTCGGCTCTGCTTGCTGTAGAATCGCTCCGCTCAGTCTGTTGCGTTGAGGGGATCTGGCTGGAAAACGGTATGTCTAGCCACAATATCAGCTTGAAAGTGACTTCGCTTAGAACAATGTTTACTACTGGAAGAGGAGCTCCCTAGGATCCTCTGACGTTTCGGCGGAGGGCGAACGGGTGATTCCTCGTCATCATACGGAAGGAAGAGGGGGGAGCGACGTTTGCGAAGATTAGGGCCAGGTGTTGCGTCGCTGGGTCCGTCGGAAACGGTCGCAGAAATGAGCGGAGTCGGAGCGATGAAAGCACCCTTCGCATTAGCTAATTTACGTTAGAATATCACAAGTGCTCAAAGGAAGCAAATTTACATTTAGGCTTTGACCCAGCGAAATGCGATGATGCGGGCGCTGTCGGCGTTTCAGCCTTCTTCTCGGACAAGGCTGCCTCGTTGGACACATCATGTCCATGCGATGAGGTTGCGTTGGTACGGGCCTATCAAGAACGTCAGCCTGAGAGTTGAGTCCATAGCCAATTTTGAGCTCACGTCCTTCATTGCGGACTGGGTCCCCGGAAGAGGGACGATCTCGACGGATGGAGACCTCGTTGCCCGACGTTTTCCCTTATCGCTGCTTTTGGAGCTCTGAGCGGTGTGTCAGCGTTTGCCTCCAATCCCGGACCGATCAGTAAGTCACTCCTTTGTTCCGCTCGGCTTCAAGATACTTGATCCGCTCCTCGAGCTCGGTCTGCTTCAATTGCCTCTCAAGCCTGTCCTGCGAGCTGCTCTCCTGCCTTTCGCGCAGCTCTCGCAACTCGTCGTCTCGCTGACGCAGCTTCTCTTCAATACCGGGGGACATCGCACGCGCTGCCTCCGCCTCCTCGACCTGCTCCTGCAGATTGCTTCCTTTAGCCTTTTCCGCCTGTAACTGCTGGTCGAGCTGTTGATGCTTGGTATGCGCCTCCTCTAACTGTGCTCGAAGGGCTGTCTCTGCGGTCTCAAGCTGGACTTTCGATAGCGGTAGCTCGACCTTTGACGAACGCTCGTCCTCGAGATCCTTGCGAAGCGACGTGGTCGATATTTCGATATGGGCATATCGCCTCTTGAGCTCGTCGAATTGGTGTTGGAAGCGTTCCTCGCATTCTTCGAGAGCATATGCAGCACTCTGCTCACTTGCCTCCAAGTCCGCCTTCGCGTTCGACAAGTCCTTGGTAAGCTGAGCCTTAAGCTGTTGGATTTCTTGCGGATCGGCAGCGGCTTCCGAAGTCTCGATGACTGCTTTGAGCGCGTCCTTCTCCTGATGCAACTTCTGTATCTTCTCGGCGACCTCCTTATCCTTCGCCTCAAGCTGCTCGCGGAGTTTGGCTTCGCTTCGCTTCAGTTCTGAATATTTGGTGAGCCATTGATGCTCAGCGTTCCGCTCCGCTTCTCCAACGACTCGTTGTTGCTCCGCCTTCAGCTTTTCGATCTCCTCCCGCTTCTCCCGATCGATTTCGGACATCCGCTCGGTGCGTTTGTGCAGAAGAGCTTGGAGCCGCGTAATTTCCGAATCATGCCCTTGGCGGGCCCTTACTCGCTTCAGGTCCTCCGCATGATCTGCGCGGAGTTTGAGCAGGACCACGGATTGTTCGCTCTGGACTCGACCAATTGCGGCATCCGGACTCTCCTGTGCCACCGCCTTCGCCTTCTTGATCTCCTCGTGGCAGACCGTGCATATGCGCTCGGCGTGAGTTTGCGCGGCCTGCTTGGTCCGCTCGACCTCCGACGTCGTCTTTTCGAGTTCGCGGCGAGACCTCTCTAGCTGTTCACGCTGATCGCTGTTTGCGCGAAGGAGCAGTTCGAGCTGCTTCTTCATGTGAGAGTTTCGCTGAGAGTAAGACGACGCGTCTCGCGTGGCGATGTCCCTCTCCTGTGAGAGCTGCTGACATGTATTCTGGAGATTTTGGGTGTGCGAATGCACTGTGCGTTGAATTTCAGCGAGGTAGCTTACGTGAGCCTTGATGGTCGTATCCCTATGTCAACTGTCAGCTGAGACGCTGGTTTCTGATGTTCAACTCACCAAGCCGCTTGCATATTGCCACCAACTCCATCCAGCGACGCAGACCATGCCGCTTCCGTCGACGAGAAATCGATCGTGCCTGGCGGCGAGAATGTCCTCGTCATGAGAGTTTGGGTTGGGACAGTCGACGAACTCGACGGTCTAGGGGAACTCTGCCAGCGCCCAGTCGGTAGTAATGAGTCGGTGACTTGAGGGCGTTGAGGGGAAGTTTGTTGGGTTTGCTGGATAGGCAGGGGGTTTGGCGGCGATGATGATGGCAGAGCAATTCCCCTTACCTTCGCCGCTAGCCATGCTTTCGTCCGATCGAGATCCTTGGTCATCGTGGGGATATTGCCGTGTGGTAGCCCCTGCCGCTGACAGGAGAGCTGGGTTTGCAGATCTTGCTCCATCCTGTTGATAGTATCTTGGATATGCTTGAAGATAATTGGAGCCAAAGCTGGAGAAAACACGTGCTCCCTGTCTCTTGGTTGGCAAAGAGAGAAGACGATCCGCATAGCCTCACGAGGAAGCCCAGCGGTGATCCCGGCAACCTGATTGAGGTATGGTTGCTGGGACAGGAGAGGTTGGCCAGCAGTCTTTTGGGGTACCAGACCTGTGACGGCGCGATGCGGCGGAGGTGGCGGTAGTCGAGAGTTATGTACGGCTGACGCAGGTTGATTGAGGTGTTCAGGCAAGGAGCCAGCAGCGAGCGCGTTATGCTCAAATTCCGACTGTGCTGCTCGCTGAATGGTGGCTAGAATGGATGAGTTGTCGGGAGACAGGGATGGTCTGGTCCTCCCGGCAGATGGAGGGACCGGAGTCTGTGGGAGAGCGGTGCGAGCTGAAGGTGCTTCAGGAGCAGATGCCAGAGCCCGTGGGGGAACATTTGGTTGGACTGCCCTTGTGGGGAGTACTGGTGGAGCCGCTGAGCCTGGCGCTGACCCCGACTTGAGCTGCGAAGCTGGAGCCGCCTGGTCCAAACCCATTCTTTCAAAGTCCGAAGCTTTGATAGGCGATACGCTCTTCCTCGCCGGGCCATCGTCGTCGGAGATGGCCTGCCCTTGCTTGAGCAGTGTCGCGCTCGTTGCCGTCAGCTTCCCCGCCTTCATAGCGTCGAGGAGCTGTCGAGCGAAATTCGGGCTCCTAGGCATCTGCCGACTGAGTGCCATCTGAGAAGGTGTGTTGAGGGTGAGAACCGCTGGGTCGAACTGTAATTGTGACCCAGTTGCTTCCTTGGTTGGCTGAGAGGGATGAGCTTCAGTCGAGGAGACTGACCGATGCGGACGGTCGCCGGCGACAGTAGATGCAGCGTGACTGGGCGGAGTCACCGGAGGATTGACGACAACAGGAGTCGGGGGAGGACTGTTGACAGCGGAGATCTCCGTCGTGTCCCTTGGCGGCGGGGCGCTCGCTGGGACGGGTTGGGCGGCAGGTGTCGGTCTCCTCGGGGGACTGGCGGTCTGTTGATGGACAGGCGGTACGACTGAGGTGGCAGTGCGATGCGAGGATTGCATGGCATCGCTAAGGATTCGCATAGCATCGCCGACGATGATCTTACTGAGGGAAGGGTCCGAGGTTCCGACAGGTGTGATCGGGCGTGAATCCGGAGACAGTGGAATGGGACTGGGGGATGTAACCATTAGCAAGTACGTGCATACCCAGAAAGTACTATACATCATGGCCGAAGAGACTTACGAGTTTGCCTTGCCAGACGGCGGTGGCCTCACAGATACTAGCGGAGCTACCGTGGCTGACGCTGCAGGCGCGGCATTGATGAGCATCGGCTGAGCCGGATTGTTCGCGACTGCCCAAGTCGGCATATGGGACGCTACCGACTGCGGCATAATTCGCCATCAGCATTTAGATATTGCTCGGAAAAGTGCATCTGGACAACGGAAAATAGATGGGAAAACGGAAACCAAAACGCGTCAACCGACATCTCGATTTTCCCACGGTGTCTCCGTGTGTAGGATGTGGCTCAAAGGTAGTGAGGTGTAGCGGGAGATTTTGGTCTCTGATGGTGATGGTGAGTGAGGACAAAGGAAAACCCCGAATTGAGGGAATGGAGGGGTATTTGTAAGCAGGAGGCTGGCAAATCAGACTGTCACGATCGTGTCGGATAATATCGCCGAACATCGCCGACAATAAGCAACCAGTAGCTCCGGCATTGTACTCTGAAACGGGGTGCAACCATGTTCATTGTACAAAACGAGGCTATCACTGTCAGTATTCAAACGCCTATTGTCTCTGCTCGCCTCTATTGTCTACGTTTCCCCTCGCCGACAACGAAACACCATTGAACTCGAAACGAGAAGGACCGAAGATAGGCCTGGAAGACGATGTATAAAAGTGATGGACTTGAGAGTCGGGGAGAACCAGCGATTCGAGATTAAAGTAAAAGTCACTGAAAGTCATTTAGAGTCACTATAGTTACCTAGCCTACTCATAGCCTCTGCATCTCTAGCCCACGCTACTCGACCGGCACTTAACTCGGCTACACCCACGCGTGTCCTCGAGTTATTCCAGCTAAGTTCGAGCACGGTAGCCCGACTTTGCCGAAGCTCAGACGACCGTCGCCGATTCTAGGAGCTGAGCGTCGGGCCTATTTGCTGGTCGACGTAGCACTGTGACAGTGTGGCCCCTCTTCCACTTAAGTCTCCGCGTTGTCTTTAGTGACCTTTCTATGCATAGATATCATGTTTCCAAGCAACACACACAAGTGACTTTGAGCGTGGTAGAGTCATTGCCTATCGTGATTCCGGGCTTACATACCGAGAAATAGAGGAGAAGACGGCTGTAAAGCAGACGAGGCTTTGGGACGAGTGGCTTGAACTCGGCAAGTCCACCTATTCCCTTCCCTCTGGTCGGCCCTTCTTGCATGAGCCCAAACGCCGTAGAGGGATCCTAGCCACAATTGAAACGAACCGTCTTACTTCGTTTGAGTCCCTGGCAAGCCAAGAGGGGTGCTCTCGAAGCACGATACGGAAGATTGCCGCTGAGGATGGGCTACAGCGTCATTTAATGCGACACGCGCCTCCCATTACCGATTGTACACGCGTCAAACGGCTCCAGTGGGTCGAGGATAATATGCAGAGAGACTGGAGAACGGTTCTTTGGACGGACGAGGTACCATTGACTTGGAAAGGATCCAATACGTCATTGGGTCACACGCAGAGTTAGGGAGGAATACGAGGACGGGTTTGTCATACCCACAGTGCGGCAAGGGAAGCAAGTGATGGCATGGGGGATCATCGGCTAAAACTACAAGGGTCCCCTCTACCGTTTCGACCTTCAAGCATGCACACCACCCCTCCGATACCACCTCCAGCGTCCTTTCGGCGAGACACCTGCAAACGGCATCAATGGCCCCAAATACGCCGAATGGATCATACGAGGGCCTCTAATTGAGGCTGTGCGGACCTTCACCAACCAGGGAGAATGCCTATAGTCATGGAGGACAATTCGCGCGTCCATAACAACGAATATTGCGACTTGACTCGAAGGGACTTGGGGTACCGGCGGCTCTTTCACCCACCTTACTCTCCTGACCTCAATCCCATCGAGAACGCATGGTTCGAGCCCCAGGGAAGGCTTGCGGATTTCCCAGTTCATGCCATAAACGGGGACGTCCTATGGGGACAGGCAGACAGTGCTTGGGAGGCCATCCCGATGAGTTATATCAACACCCTGGATTCCATGCCGAGGCGATTGGAGGCGGTTCGGGCTGCACAAGGAGGGGAGACCAAGTACTGAATATTGTTTGCTAGGTAGTTGGCATGCCTCCGTGATGATATGAAGCATTAGGAGTTACTCTAAGACAAGTAATGGGACTAAGACCGCAACCGGGTGGGTGCGAGAAAGAGAAGAGCAAAATGCCACATGCGGAATTAGTCGGCGATACTGTAGTTGGTTTCACCGGGTCAAGTCCCCGACACCAAGAATATTTGGGATGAAATCCATCTGCCTTGTTTGTGAGTTGGGTGCAAATATTGAAGCAAACATTCCATATCCTGTTTTGGGGTTATCGTACCAAACAGACGAGTGGGCTGCCAAAAAGGTACTCTTCAAAGAGGGTTCACCAAATCATGGCTTTATCTACTGGAAAACCCTCATCAGAACAGAATTTTCAGCGGTAATCCCCCAAATTCATTTTTGGCTATTTGAGATAGACCCCTTAGCCCAGTATACCAGGACAGTTTTCTCCCAGTGCATCTTGATTATGAAAGGTACGACGAAATGCGCTGTGTCCCCATTAACCCCGTCGTTCCCGGTCTCCTATTTTGCGAAGGTCAGACTTCGGTAAAATGCTTGGTCTACGAGAGGACGGCGGGCGTCTACACATCACAGTCTAATCGGACGCTACATAGCGCCCCGCATCCGTGACAGCATTGTAGCCTGAAGCCGGGAATCATTTATCGAAATCTATCGAAAAGTAAAGCCACATTTTTATGCATAGATAGCGAGTCAAGCGGGAAGGAGGTGACGATGCGTAAAAAATGCAACTACGACGAGATGTTAGATATATGCGAACATGCTGGATCATCCGCCGATATAGTAAAAGAACAATCCCAGACCGACAATTAATGCAGCGAACCCCCACACGCCCCACGGCGCACCCTTCAACCCCCGGACCGACTCTTGACGAGTGCGCGATGAGCGCAGACCCCACACCCACCGTCCGATGTAGAACACCCCAAAGATACCTCGGAATAAGGGGGATAGTAGTTGCCGGACAAGAGTATCATAGATCCGATCCTTCATCCGACCCATGCGTGCTCGGGAATCACCCCTGATCTGCCGGTTCAGGGAGTCGACTGCGAGTTGCAAGGACCGATTCTGCTCGAGTGCGGCCTTGGTCCAGCTGCGGACGGCGTCTTTCTGACGGATGAGCGCGTCAATCCTCCCGATCATCGATTGCAGCTCCCGTGTCGTTTCGGCTCGACGACGAAGCATGTCGTCCCCCTGCGACCTCGCGTGGTCGAGAGTGAGCTCGAGTCGGCGAATTGGGTCGACGCGGGACGTGCCGGTAGGATCAAGGGAAGAACGACGGGGCCAGGGTGTCATGCCGAAGCCGATGATTTGGGGCAAAGCGATCTGCATCGTGGCCTTTCGTTTGGGCGGGTTTGGACGAGCATTGCCGTTCATCGATTGGCGTCGTTCCGAAAGCGGATTGCTGCGGGGACCACGAAGCGGAGCTAGATTGTCTTTGTCTTCTCCTTGTCCGTCGGACTTCGAGTACGGAGCATACGTGTGCTGCAGACCTTGTAGATCCGGCCAGACCAGGTCGACTTGCGCGCTGACCTTTGCGACCCTTTGGACCTGGTTGACCTGCGCAAAGTAGTGTCGCATGCTGTCATCGAAGCTTTCTAGATTTGCATTCACCGAGTCGAGACGTTTCTTCGCGGCAGCCATTGACCTGATTACACTCAGCAGGATCTTAAAACAAGGAGTAGAACATACTGTAAGCGTTCGAGGTAGATCTCGCCTTCGACCTGGCGTATTCGCTCGCTCGTTTCCGCCTCCAGCTGCGACTTCCGATCCGCTTCAGCCTGCCGTTCCCGAAATGCGGATTCTCGAGCCAATGCACTCTCGAGATGCCTCAGCTCGAAATGCCGCTGCTCGACCTTGGCAGTGGCAGAGGGCTCAGACCGCTTGAGAGCCCACCGCTCATCAGGTGGCAGTACCCTTTGACCCTTCAGGAACAGCTTGCGGACGTGGAAGTCGTAGTCGCCCCGAATTTCGTCGGGACCTGCGCCTTCGCTGCCTCGGAAGAACAGTTGATGGTGTGGTTGATGCTGTTCCTTGGGACGGATGTGAGCCATCGCAGCTTGGGTGTGGTTCGACCCGTTCACGGTATGCCTTTTGTGCGGTGGTCGGTGGTGCGGATATTGCAGCTCATGACGGGCGGGTGACGAATCGATTTGGCTTTCCTCGCCATCCTCGCGCGAAACTCCATGATGGGTAACGCTGCGTTGCTTACGTGCGACGGAGCCGAGCTTCTCGAAGGGAGCTCGCAACGCATGAGACAGCGCATTTGGACCCATCACTCCGAGGCTCTGATGTGTCCGGTGGGTGAGCTAGCGGAGCCGATCAGCGTCTTCGCGCAGGAACCATTACTCGACCTACACGACGATCCCGATGAGACCTGCCCGACCGCCCACCAGTCTCGATCGATGTGGATCTCGATAACGGAGCGAGACTCGCGTCCGGGCTCTCCATTGATCTGGGACCATTCAGCGATAACACCGAAGCATTGGTCACTCGCGCTCGAGCGAAATCATCATCTTTCGCCATGCTATCGGCAACGGAGCTACCCTCCTCCTGCTTGGATTGATGGGGTTCCTGCTCACTCCCTGCATCACTCGAAGGGGTTGGTCGCGGTGGAATGAAGTAGTTGACCGTGCCACCGCTCTCTTTGTACGCGGCGACATCCTCGACGGTATACTTCCACCCTTTCGCGCTGGATGAGGTGTCGTGGCCGTTTCGCTGAGCCTTGAATGGGGATGAGAACCGATACGAAGCTCCGAGCCAGCTTGGGCGTCCGCTCTCGCTCGACGTTCTGGGTCCTCCGAAATTTGGGGATGATCTCACGGTGACCGGACTAGAATGCAGCGTATCGCCGAAAGCCGCGACGGCCTTTGCGGGGGAAGGCTGCTTGGCAGTCGAGCGGCTCTGCTCTGCTTCCCAATTTGCCTTCGCCTCCCGCTGGTCGTCCATTCGCAGACGCCATCGTAAGACTGCAAGTGGATTCGTCTTGGGAGGGTTGTCGATTCCTTCGTATATATGGTTGTAGAAAGCGCGGAGGTGAGATGACGTGTGGTACGCTACACGCTCGGACGCGGGATGTGCGGCGATCTGAGTCAAGGTACGATACCGTCGCTCTGGACGGGTCAGCGAGAACGTTGCATACAACTCACCTTGAGCCAGCTCAGCTTCCCGCCGCTCCTGCTCTTTCTGTCGCATGCGAGACTCCCGTTCCAGCGTCTCCTTCGCTCGAGGCTCCCCTCTATCTTGGAATCTTGAGGGCTCGCTGAGACTGTCTCGTTTCCACGTCGGCGGAGCCGCAAGCTCTCCGCTCTTCTTCCGCTTGAGGTGGAACAGCTGGTTGAACCGTCCCTTCTTCTCTCCTGCCGGCATGGGCGAAAGCTTTGACAAGGCCCTCTGCAGCCCGCTAATCTCGATCGCAGGCGGTACCCCATTAGATACGACTGGCGTGTCACCATCGTCTGTCCCCTCGGTTTCATCCGCACTGAAGACCGGTATGTAGTGGGTAAATGGTACATGGCCTCCCTCGACTTGCGGCGCGACGACGCGCGAGCTGACCCGGCGGCGCCTCTCATGAGATGTTCCTTCAAACATGCTAGAGTCAACGCTATCCCTTTTCCGTGATGCTTCCCAGTTTGAGTGCTGCCCAGGGGTTACGGTGCTGCTACCGCTGATCATTCGATTCCGGGCGTCACCATTTGTCAAGGCCGTCGGCGCTGACACCAAGAAGGGCTCTGCGTGGGGATGAGGTGCGGGGGAGCCCGTACGGGTGGATGGATGGGAAGAGTTAGCGTCGTTGAAGTAGGCTCTTGAGGTGGGAAGACGGTTCGAGTTGATCATACGCAGCGCCGTGGCGACATCGGAGTCGTTAAGGAGATTATTGATTTGTTCTGGGTATATCAGCATGGCAGGTGAGGTGCGCTTACCTGGGCTCAGCGCGACGTCCCTCACCGCACCATTCAGACCCAAGCTAGCCGCCAGACCACCGATCTGATGCGCTCTCTCCTTCCCCTTCCTGCTCCCTTCAGGGCTGCTAACGCCATTTTCCCGTTCTTCCGATTCTCTGATTCTGGTGGAAGCAGATCTGTTATGAGCAGGCTGCGATCGAGCGGATGGCATGCGGCTCGGTCCTGCGGATCCGGATGGAGGGAAGTATGGGTCGGATCGCGATGTGGGAAGAATTTGTGACCGAGCGGACTTCTGCGAGCTGATGCGAGAGGGGGGATGAAAAGTCAGGGGAGGTGAGCGAAGGGCATCCCGCAAAGTCCGCCGAGAGGCAACCTCCTCCAAGCGGCGGGTGCTCTTCCGCTTGGTGTCGATGCCAAGGCCATTGACGCCTTGGACCTCGCTACTTGGCGCGTTCTCGTCCACCGTTGTCGACACGAGGGTCTGGTCCCGCCGCCGTCCATGGTCAGATTGGGCACGAATGCCCAGACCAACGGGGTGCGTAGTGGATACAAAGGGACGATGCCCTTCAGATGGAGATGATTCGCCCTCATCGCTGCTCGTCTCGTAACCGCCTGTGATTAGGGAAGGGCGTTTACCATGGGCGATGAGCTGTCCGGGTCTCTCGGGTCGGGGAGAGGCGCCTTCTGACCGGACTCGGCGATCCTGGCATGAACGACGGGCGGGAGGGAAGGAAGGGCTCTTCTCCATCGGCGATATCGCCTGGGAAAGGGAAGGAGGCTCATACCCGTATGGGCGAAGGGGTTGGACGACGGCCGGGTATGAGGTCAGTGGTAAGATGGCGCCATTGGGTGAGGCAGGTGGGGTTGATGATTCTGGGGACGGCAGTTTCTTGGGAAGAGTCGAGAGGTTCAGAGGGGATGGGTGATTAGGACCCCGCTGCGACCGGAGGGACGCTGTTGACGGGCGGTTTCGAAGCTCTGCGAAATGGACGGATGAGATGGAAGCGGAATGAGGACGGCTTGAGGAGTCTCTGGAGGTCGTGTCTGAAGGTGACGGTGGATCCTTTGCTGCCATGGTCGGTCTCGATCCCGAGGCTGTCGATTGAGTCGATGAATCAGCGTCATCTGGGGCGTCCCTGGCTGTCGTGATGGAAGGAGACGTCGCCGAGTCGTGACCTCAGCATGAGAGATTGAGTCCAGTCGTGGAATCACTTGTTGAAAGCGCTCGTGAGCCGATGAGGTAGGTGCGACGTCGCTTCGGCCTGCACCAAAAAGAGGACGTCGGATTCCTTCGAGAACGCCTGAGAACGGGAGGCAAAGGAGATGACGTGGCTTTCCCTTACTCGGCCGGACCAGCCTTTACCGATATTATAAAAAGGATGTGTGGGGTATTGGGGGGAGGTCGGCTAGAGCTTGTGGGATCTGGGGCCCTTTCCCTGAACGGGGATTATCCTGGCCGGGGCGATGACTTCGGGCCAGGGGTTCATGTGGCCCCCACCCTTTATTTTCGCTCGATAGAGCAACGAGTGAAGAATAGTATTTTTTATTTCTTGTCCACTCCAGGTATCACTGCACGACGTTTCCTCAGCCCGGACCTCGCCGCTTATAATCACTTCGGCTCCCGGATCGGTTCTTGTCGCTTTCATTCGTCATCTTGTCCTTTCCCTTCTCGTCGTCTCGTCGGTCCTAGGAGAGTAGATTGATCCTTCGGGTCTGCCTTGTGGTCCCGTCTGCGCAATGTCTCGCCTCCGCTTTCCATTCCGCTCTACACCTTCTTCGACTCAGGTCAACGGTGCTGCTCCTCCCCCTGCGAAAGACGCCAACGCGGACTATTGGCGAGAGGTCGATGCACCAGGATGGGGTGACAAGGGCAAGGCGAAGGAGGCGGAGAGATTATGGGGTTTGGAGAACTTTGGCAACACATGCTACTGCAACTCGGTGCTCCAGGCGCTCTACGCTTGCCATCCATTTCGCGAATTCGTCGAATCATATCCCAACATCCCTCCGCCCATCTCCGCCCTTGCGCCTCCACCTGGAACCGCCAACCAACCTATCACTCCATCAATTAACGGTCCGTCGCAACCGACAAGCCCTGTGGCGACGTTCAAGGGGAACCCGTTCGACAACCCGGCCCTCACCAATGGTAACATGACGAGTCCGAATCCCAGCGGGGACAAATCAAAGGAGAAGCGGAGCTGGACATCCCTCGGTCGTCGTCCGACGTCGATGGGTGGTCCCCCACCTAGCTTTGCGACGATCCAACAGAGTCAATTACCCGCAATCCCCCCTATTCCCGCGGCTACAGCATCCCTAGAAACACCGCCGATCCCGGTCAACCCGAATCAACCCCCACCATCTGTCTTTGAGACGATCCAAACCCTCTTCCAGCACCTCTCCACATCTGCTCCACATCAACCCCTTGCACCGAAAAAAGTCGCCACCGTCGATGCCAACAACGCGCAGACCGCGTCACTCCTCCCTGCTGGCCCAACTTCGCCAGGAGGACCTCAGCCTCCACTCACCATCTCCGGGAATCCACCCATCCCCGGTCAACCGCAGGGACCGCCCCTCCTCGCATCTCTCCCTCCGCCGTCTGCACCTCGTGGCGGCGGTCCGTTCTCTGCCGGCTCGCTTGGACGTGGTGTCGTCAGACCCGAGGACCTGCTCAAGACCGTCAAGCGGGAAAATGATATGTTCCGCGGTATGAGTCAGCAAGATGCTCACGAATTTCTTGGGTGGGTGCTCAACAAGGTCGCCGAAGATGTCGATCTCGTCGACAAGACCACGCGGGCAGAGGCGAGGCCGATGGGCAAGAGCTTCGTACAGAACCTGTTCGAGGGCATTTTGACCAACGAGACGAGGTGTCTTAGCTGCGAGATGGTACGTTTCAAACCTCTGATCAAGCTGAGGCCAGACATCATCGCGCGACGAGCTCTTCCTTGACCTCTCGATCGATATTGAGCAGCACACCTCGGTCACCGCATGTCTTCGGCAGTTCTCAGCGAGCGAGATGCTCTGTCAGAAGAATAAATTCTACTGCGACTCGTGCTGTGGTCTACAGGAAGCGGAGAAGCGGTGCGTGTCTATGGGGTTCACTCTCGCTGACTTTCGCAGGATGAAGATCAAGCGACTACCGAACGTGCTCGCGCTCCACCTCAAGCGTTTCAAATACCAAGAGAACCTTGCCCGATACACCAAGCTGTTCTACCGCGTCCCCTTCCCAACCCAGCTGCGAATCCCAAACACATCGGACGATGCGCCGAACCCGGACCGGCTGTATGAGCTGTTTGCGGTGGTCGTACACATCGGAAAGTGAGCATCCACATACACATCTTCGAGTCTCGCTAAGATCGCTTTCAGTGGCCCCCACCACGGTCACTACGTCTGCCTAATCCGCTCAGCAGGCCGATGGGTCATGTGTGACGACGAGAACGTCGAGCCGATCGATGAGGGGGATGTATTCAGGTACTTTGGCGACTACCCCTCCGGAGCGGGTTATGTCTTCTTCTACCAGGCTGTGGATCTCGACCTCGATGCGTTAGGCCTCAAGCGAAAACCGGCCCCGCCTCCCGCTGCGGTCCCAGCCTCCACTCAGCCAGGACCGGAAAACCTCATGGACATTGTCGAAACTTACGAAGAGCCACGGGCAGTTCGTGTCGCACAACGATCTCCGATCAACCGAAAGTCACCCCTGAGGGTCGACATTCCCGCTTTTCCTACACCGGTCGTACCGATCAGTGCTTCTCCGGTATCGGCAATTGCGGCGCCCATGCCTGCTACTACACCATTACGTGAGAACCCCCCGACGCCAGTAGTATCGGCTGCTCCACGGCCTGCCAATGGCAATGCGCCTTCAGCCGAGAGGCGGCCGAGCTATTCTTCAGCACCACCTGCTCAGCTGTCACCCACGACCGGCAAGGAGAAGGAAGGCAAATGGTATCAGCGCAAGAAGTCGGGGGACAACCCTCGGCGCCAATCAACGGGTCTGCTCGGCGCTTCGCCCACGACGACTCCAGCCAATCTAGGCGAGTCCCTCACCGCGCCCACCAAGACACCGCTGGAGCGTCAGGGGACAGCCCAGACCGTCTCCTCCACTCAATCCGGGAGCACGACCTTTGGCGGTCTCGGCCTCTACGTGCCCTCCAACATGCACGGCAAAGGCGCAGACGGGGTCCAGGGTACGCCCGTGCCGACTCCTGCCATCCAGCCGCCGAGCCGCCAGACTGCGGTGGACCATTCGCCCAAAGCCATGTCCAGCTCCGTAACCACGACCCCTCAATCCAGTCTCAATCGTAGAGTCTCGCAGATCGACGCGAACCCGACGCGCAATAGAACAGTCTCGACATCGTCTGCGACGAGCGGGTCGGCGGAGAAGGAGAAGCCTGGAGGTCTGTCGAGGAGGTTGAGCGGAATGAAGAGGAGTGGGAGTATGGCGTTCAAGCTTGGATTGGGGAAGAAGGATAAGGATAAGACAATGGATGGGGTCGTCGAAGAGGAGCGAACGGCGAGGAAGGGTCTGTTGGGCTGACGGAAGGAAAGGGATTATCTTGATAAAAGGGGAGAATCGGACCGAGTAAAAATATCTTGATGGAGTTGTACCGATAAGAAGTGCATTGGTACCACCGCGTTCTTCTGCTGATGCATATTCGTACAAACGGGCTGTACTATATCACGCTGTTTTCCCCCTCGCAGCCTTCGCACGCCGAAAGTCCTCTGCGACCTTCGTCGACTCCACAACCCACTTCTTGCTGAGCCCATCGAGGGGTACCAAATCCGGTCTGAACCCACGCAGCTTCGGATGACGGACGACCGGTGGTGATGGGAGTCTCGTAGAGCGGGCGGAATGCTGATCATTGGGCTCGAAAACAGGTTGTCGAGTCACCTGTGCCTTGGCTGGGGAGTGTACAGAGCGTTTCTTGGCGGATATTGGGCACGGAAGCTGAGCGCGGAGAGCGAGAGCTCGACTTGGTGACTTTGAGATTAAGACCTCCGCCTTCGGCGAAAATATCTTGGCACTAGGGGAGCCGTCCTGGTGAGAGGATATCTTGGCTCGAGGAGAGCCGTTGTAATGGGACTGATCATCTCCAGTATCAATCTCGTCATTCCTCCCCCAGACAGCCAGCTTCCGCCAGACCGATCCCGATCCTGAAGCCGAGCCTCCGATCCTCTCTTCGCTCGAGGATCCCTTGGTGCGCTTAGACGGATCTGAGACCGGTTCTTCTTTCATCCTCAGCGGTCGTGAGGCCGAGCGGAGATAGTTTAAGGGATTCAGGAAGCTCAGTGCGGATGGTGGGGACGTCTTGACCCGCTTCGCCGATCCTTGTTGAGAGAGCTCATCGTCGGCGTGCGCTTCGGCCGAGGTATCCGCTTCCGCATTCGGGTGACTGTCTTCGCCGCGAGATATAGGGGAGGAGGATCGTTGACGTTTCACCGGAGTGGGCTGAATGGCGTTTGGCTGCGGTGCACCCTGGGACAGGGAGTGGGAGCCCACGGTCTGCGGGTGTGATTGGTCGCTATCATCGACAAGTACCCTAGAAGTCGCGCTGGCAGGGAGTTCGGGTGCGTGTAACTGCAGGGGGTCGGCGTATCGGGAGAGTGTGAAGTCCTCCGCAGACCGTTGCGACTCCGGAAGGGACTGGGAGGCCGTCTCGAGATCGGCGAAAGAGGTGCCCTTCTGAATGCCCTTCTGAATGCCCTTCTGAATGCCCTTCTGAACAGTGACGGTGATCTTGACTTCCTGGGACTCGTTCTCGCCAGTCTCCGCCAGTGTGATCGCGACGCCACGTCTTCTCTGCTTCTTCTCGTAATCCGATAGGCCATCTTCGTCCTCGTTTCCTTCTGTTTCTTTGTCGGACTGATTCCCGCCCGAAGGTTCCGAGCCCGTAGCGAAGGAAAGCGGGTCGAAGACTCGTCTTTCTGACTTTGCTCCCTGAGTTAGCGGACGTATTGGCATGCCCTCCTCTTCGCTATCGCTGTTATCCTCATCAAGCTGAGAATCCGCCTGGTGGACCGCCTTGACATACGGCTTTCCTGATATGGGGCTGTCCGTCGCATTCGGATAGGTCGCCTGTCCTGGCGGTGGTGATCGGATCGATGGAGAGACCTCCCGGCCTTTGCCTTTCCTTTCGGAGCGAATGACCGAGCCGGCTTGTCGCCTAGGTGTGACGTCCAAAGCGGCTAGGTCAAGTCCGAAAACATGGACGTTTTCGAGCTGGCGCTTCGCCTCGTCAGGCAACTCAAAGATCCACTCGGGAATGGGTTTGGGCTTCTTGCCTTCGGGCGGATGGAGATATGGATCGAGGAATTCGGCGAGAGTGATGCGGGCCGGTTCGGTAGGAGGGGAATTCTGGACATATCAGCTTGATTCGGATAAGACGGTCGACTCACGCCACGGTGGTGAGAGGGACCTGCTGCTGTGTGTGGTACCTGAGTACTGCTCGGACCAGGCTGAGACGGATCTGATGTTGATCTATACACTTCTCAGCTGTATCCTTGAGATGATGAACTCGCGCACTCGCCAAACCACCACTTCCTCAGTACCCTCTGAACCTCCCCGTCCTTCGCTCCTGTCCCCATCTCATGCGTATCCCAAAATACCGGATCATTTCGATCTCCACTGTGCACTTCCCACTGCAGGATATCGAGGACGACTCGAGGTACCTCCACTCCTTGTGTCCTCGGAGAAGGTAGGAGGCGGAAGCGAAACGAGAGAATGCGGAAGACCGCTCGTAGGTGTGACGTCAATGTCTCGACAGGAAGACCGGTTACAGGTCTGTGAGTATAGCGGTCAGTAGAGCTCGGCATCGAATAGGGTTCGTGACGCACTCCTCGTGCTTATCGGTCGCGGACACGTCGAAAGTCACTCGTGCGAAATGCGATTGATCGGAGATGCGGCCCGTGACCTCAGCATGCGGTTTTTCAGGAGTTCTGTAGGTGTCGAACTAGCCAAGCACATCCATCAGCTCTTCGTGGACTTCTTCGGTTCAAAATTCAGCCGAAGGGAAGCAGCACTAACCTGTATCAGCTGGCAGTATCGACTTCCCATCCAAGGGGTTTCGAGATTGGCGCCGAACTCCTTGTCATGCTGAATGATGGCCTTGGCCAGCCAAGAGCCGAGACTGTCCGCCATAGTTGCAGTCGCTCCTGCCCTTCTCGATCCGTTCGACAAGGCATAGAGTGATCTTGTAGAATCAAACGCGCCCCTCGAACAGTGGAAGATCTTGATACGCTTGTATCCGCCGAATGGGCTCACTGACGTGTGCGTAGTCCTTGGTCCAGTGCCAATTGCCGAATTCCGTTGGCTGCCGGATTGCTTTTGATCTCAACTCACAGGATTTTACCATCAGAGTTTCACAGTGCATCTACTCGTACAAGATGATGACACTGGCGACCGTCCCCTTCAAAGTAATTTTTTTTTGGGTTGCCCCTCACTTCCTCACAACAGAGTGCATCTCGCTGATCCGCAACAGACCGAGTTCGCGGTAGATATGACCTGTCAGAACGTAAGCCTCCACATTGACGTATCTCTGGCACATTTGACAACTGGTTCGCAGTGCGTCAATGCCGTCTCCACAGCTCTTCGAGATGTTCCAGGTCGGTCAATCTTTCGCGGTATGTCTGACGACTGATAGATTATCAGGTATCGATCGATATGACATCGACCTCGAGAAGAAGCGCGTCACGATCACCGGTAAAGGCGGGTTGCCTTTGCTAAGCTCAACAGCATTCCGCTGACTCATCCCAGCATCCCCGTCCCACCTCTTCTCCGCCTTGAAATCCACGAATCGGCAGGTCGTTGTCCGAGGAGCATCCTCCGCCTCACCAATGACCACTTCCCAAGCAGCAGTCGCCATCATCGAGTCCTCCCTTCCCTTACCCACAAATATCGCTTCCACGTCCAATCCCATCCTCGCCGCAGAATCAAATCGACCCTTACCCGGGATGAACGAGGAGGAGCACAGCCAAAAAATCTTCGGAATATGCCGATTCGTTCAGATCGCTCCGAAGACTGTCCTCGTGGATCTCACGGTCCGATTACCCACCCCCTCCAATGTAGGACTCAATCCAGCAAAGTCCGCTTTCAATGTCTACATCTCGTCGACCGGTAATCTCGTCAATCCACCTTCTACAACTGGGAAAGCCTTCTTGGCATTAGGTCAAATCGAGCTGGATAGAGATGGGTACGGGGACATGTTCAGAGAGGTCGACGGGGAGTTGTGGGAATGGATTGGACGAGGATGTATCGTGGAAGCTGCCAGTCAGCCAGCCTCGCCATCACAGACTGCGCAGTCAGGCTTGGGGAGGATCTTCGCAGGGGTCGTGGCGAGGAGTGCGGGTGCGTGGGGGAATGAGAAGACGGTTTGCGCTTGTAGTGGACGGACTATGTGGGAGGAGGGGAAGGAGATGGAGAAGAAGAGTATGCTCTGATGGGAAAGAGCTCAGGCTTCGGACGACTGTTGGAGCATGCATTGTTATCACTATAGATACCGCCTAGGCCGCAGCCGACTCGACGCTTGTCATGGCCCATATATAGGATTCTATAACTTTGCGCAATCCGGGAGGTCTTGATAGCGACTGCTTTGTTTCGGTGAACATTAGCGACGTGCCGCGACCTACTCCTTTCATCAATTCGTAATGCACTCGGTCGACGCTCCTCGATCATGATCAATTGAAAAGCTTTCAAAAGAGCAGTATCCTCCGCAAAAGCTCAGTTCCAGGGCGAGGGATCATCGGTTCTTCGACATGTCGGACAGCACCTTCACCAAAGGCTTTCTCGAGAGCACCGCCGGAGAATGGGTGCTTATCCTCTCCCTCGTCTTTGGTGGATGCTGCTCGTCCGTATCCCACCCTTCTCCCGGTCCTCACTGAGATCCAGGGTCGTCCAGCAATGTCTGGGCTCTCGAAGCGGTTCTCAAAGATCACCCCAACTCCGGTACGTCCTCGTCCGCTCGATCAGCAAGACAGCTCAAGCGGATATAGGCACCTTCCTCACCTTCGCCCAATTCGTTTACGTCACCGTCCAGACCCTCTCGTCTCAGGTATACCTTCCTCCTCGATCTTTAACGGAGTCATCATGGCTACGAACACCGAGGCTGAGGAAGAGGGAGGTGCCGATACGCAGGTGGATGGTGCAGGTTCTGCTGTTTCTAGGTGTGAGCTTGAGTGAGCTTCCTGAAACCAAAGGGGTCAGAATTAGATGATGGGCGGAAGTGAACAACTATGCGTTCGGGCTCAAGGTGAGCTCATGTCGCCCGTAGAAGCTGGAGTTCTATTCTTAATGATAATTTTTGCTACGTATCTAGATCCCGATGACAGTGCATATCATCTTCCGGAGCGGCGGTCAGTCATCGTCCCACGTTTAGCAGCTCTTACTGCTAGCATACAGCTGTACTGTGACTGACGTGATGTTCTTCCTCGTAGGGCTTTGCGTGTCCATGCTCACGGGCTATTTCATGGCCGGCAAGCGATATTCGATTGGTCAAGCAGTCTGTCCGATCCTCACTGACTCGCTTCCCGCTGATCATTCCACAGTTCGCGGGAATCATCATCACCGTTGGTATCGTCATAGCTACACTCTCCGCGCCGCGCCGACGCTCGAACCCTTCGAATCCCGTCAGCATCACGGCCGAATCGCTTGATTCGACCGATTGGCTGTCCAACAATGCGCAGTACTTTGCCGGAATCTCGCTGCTGGCATTAGCACTCTTCGTCTCAGCTTGGCTAGGCATCTGGCAGGAGCAGACGTATAGACTCTATGGGAAGAAGTGGAGGGAAGGGCTCTTCTACTCAGTATGGCGCTTCTAGACAGACGAGCCTTTCACTGACGTGTCTATAGCACTTCCTGTCATTGCCCTTTTTCATTCCTCTCTATCCGACTCTCACATCGACATTCGACTCCTTCGTCCTCTCCCCTCCCATGACGCTCCTCGCAATCCCCCATCCAGCTCCGCTCGCCCTCTTCTCCCTGAACGGTGTTACCGATGGAGCGAGGAGCAAATCTCTTCACTGGAAACAGATCGGTGTCCCGTCTGCTCTTTTCGCCCTAGCGGTGAACGTATTCACACAGGGGATGTGCATCAGAGGTGTCAATCGGCTGACATCGGTCAGTCGCAATTGAACGAGGCTTTAGGCTGTGTCAAGCTGGATAATGGCCGAGTAACGTGCTGATGATGCTCAGCGCGTCAACTCTACGACTGTCAACCTTGTACTCACGGTCCGCAAAGCGGTATCATTAGCCATCTCGGTGTGGTACTATGGCAGTGGCTTCTCTCTCGGCTTAGCGGTAGGCGGCGCCATGGTCCTCCGTGAGCTACCTGAACATCATCACCTCCAAGCTGAAGTAATTGGTAGTCGGTACAGTCGTGTACTCAATCGCGCCAGGGCCGACCATCGTCGACTCGTCAAGTACACAAGATGCTCCTGCTTCTGCTCAAGTGCCAGAGGATACCGGCACTTCCGAAACGATTGCCGACAGGTCGACTGAGGGACTGCGTCTGCGATCTAGAGCGCAACATGGAGTGATGTAACCCTCGTGCAAATAGCGGCGAGTCCGGCATCCGAGACTTCTCGAATAGTCCGGATTCATCGTGGATAGAATCGCAGGACGAGTCAGATTCTTCTTGGAAGCAGGCGAGCGACTCGATCCCACACGAAGGCGAGACATTCAGTGGGCAGCTCCATGTGGAAGGCGAGATCGGGGATCCTCTGTGCACTCTACTTCCCATCCTTTATCCGGTATGAAGAGCTATTGCGTGCTGTAGCGAACTGAAGTCGCTTCTGAAACTATACTGACCAAGCTGATATCCGCTCATGACGATCCTGATTTACTGACTCATTTCTCGATACAGCTTAGTGCAATATGGAAATTCCTCAAATGGCTCTTCAGGACTCGTCAAGGGCCAAGTCTACGGCAACTTCGTTTCATCTGCAGCCTCGCAACCCTCGGGCGCAACAGGTAAGCGCTGTCGCTTTGCGTCCTCATTGATCTGCACATTGGGCATAGTAGCGATCCTCAGCTTGGTATATATATCACCCTCGGTATGTCTTCTCTCCCTTGACCAATCAGGCCTCTCGATTGACTGCATGAAACGCTTATTCAGTTGTCAATCTCGGGATTGCTCTTGATGCGCTCACCTTCGTTCGCCTTCTTTCCTTGATCTACGCGGCTTGTCTGACGAGAAATTGAAGTACATCATCACACCTGTACTCCCATTCCGCCTCCAAGCCCTCGGTTATACCGGTATGTCCGCTTTGACATCTTGGTTGTTGTTTGCCTCTTCGGTATCGACCTGCATCTGTCCGTCCTTCGCTTCGAATACCCCTCTTCCCCGGGACGCTGATTTGTCTTCTTCCTCAAGGTTCACCTCCCTGTTCTTACTATCTTCACCCCGCAAGCCATATCGCCGAGCCCCGCTCGTCATCGCGGGCATCGGGATGACAGGCGCGATGTTGCTATTCATGCTGTCAGACCGTGTTGGGCCATGATCGTTGCGAGGGTCCTCATGGGCGCATAAAGTGCGGTGATTTGGTCCGGCACGTCACCGCTCGTACTAGACATGACCAGGTCGCTGACATAGCACAGTGGGTTTTGCGCTCATGTAAGCAAGAGTGGCTGAAATGCCGCTGATGAGAGCAGATACGAGAACGTTCGACCATAAGAACGTTGGTCGACAGATAGGCTTTGCGATGTCGGGCTTGTCAGATCGGAACCGTCATCGTGATCGCCTGCCCTTCTTTCGCATCGCTTTCAGCTGAGGAAGTTCAGGCACCACTCAGCGGAGGGGTACTATACGAAAAGCTCGGGTGGTACGCAGTATTCGTGCCTTGCATCGTCCTCTGTGGGCTTGATTTGGTCGGCAGGCTGCTGGTCGTCGAGAGGAGGAAGCTTGTTCCGCTGAGCGCGATAACCGGGCCCGATGAGGAAACAGTGGAAAAGACTGGACAAATGTCAAGCGCCCCACTGACTCCCACGAACACTAATGTATGCAAGACTGAAAGGACAAGCCCGCATGCTGGCGAGAGCAACTTGCAGAGCCCTCCAAGAGGCGAAGGACCACCTAAAGAGCTCTCTCCCTGGAGCGTCTTTCTCGCCCTTCTCTCCTCTCCACGTGATGTCACAGCCCTTAGCCTCGGCTGCGTCTTTGGTACCCTCGAGCCAACGTGTGTTGATCCCGAACGTTCGAATCCCCTGGCTTATCATAAGTTAGACTGACACTTCACGTGGAAACGGTATGGGAACAGGACTCGTGCTTTGTTGGCCTGGTCTACCTTCCCGTACCATACTGATCCTCGTCAGTTGCAGCTTCAGCGCCGTCTTTTGTCGCCGCGCCCCTCTCTGGAGCTCTGATCGACATGGTGTGGAATGGATCGCCGCACCAGCGCTTATCCTTGCCGCTCCGTTTCGTCTACCCCCTCATGCTTCAAAGCAGTTTGCCGGTTTCCATGTCGTTTCGCTCTGCTCTGTATGTCTTTCATCGATTCTTTCTGCGAATTATTGACTGATGGGTCTGAGCAGATACTGTACATGTTGTTCTTGGCTGACAAGACGGTTGTATATCTCGATGTGAGTAATTGCACTCTTATTGAGTGTCCAAGCGAGCTGTGGAAGCTTGACAACGGTCAACTTCGCCTGTATCTGTCGATCGGATGAACGGCCGGATGTTTCGGATTTCTAACCCTCGACTGAACGTCTTTTCCTTTCTCACTCGACGATCTTCCGTCAGAAGTCCTTCCTTATAGTAGGAGTGTTTGGCCGTCTCGTCTGAGTCGAGCAGAGGAGTGCTTTGGACAGACCTTACAATAACGGTGCGTGAGGGATGGTGTCACGAATCTTATGACCAGACTCGGAATCAATGTCCGAGTATTGAGCTTTTATTAGACGTTATAGAACGGCTGATTACGTGTGATCCTGACAGATGGAGGCTCGACTCAATGAACCTATTTCTTACAGAATCCATGACATATTCCAGACGATGTGGCTATTCGCTCGAAGGTCGCCGAGTCACCTATATTGTACCGCACACATGAGTTTCATGCTGACCAAAAGTTTAACGTCATCACCAGCACATGTTCTGCTTCGCGTGCTGTGTCGCGGCGGTTCAGGATACGCTGGTCAATTCGGGTGAGACACCACTGCTGAAACGGTCGAGGAAACGGTGGACGCATTCCGAGGAAGCGCATTGAGCTCATCGAGGGGGTACAAAGCTTCTAATGACTATACGTGGCAGTTAAACGAATCTCTTCTCGAGAAAACTTGAGCGAGCCGTCTACACGCCGAAGCCCGATGTTTCAATTGGGCTCCTGTCTCGAAGAGTCATTGAAAAGCCTGATCAGACGCTGAGGCCCAGAATCTGAGGTTCATGATCTCTGTTTTGGGTGAGAGAAGCGGAATCTTAGGAACGAGAATAGGATATGCATGTCTTGATCGTGCCTTGGGTCAGTCACAGTGGGTCAAAGATTCTGGCTTCCCGGACATCTGCCCGTCGGCCATGAGTACGCATCTATCCTTTATACAACACCGTCGTCTCTTCTCTTCTCTCACAATGCTCTCACCATCATGTCCACACACAAGATCATCGTCACCGGTGCCACCGGTAACGGTCTGTCACCCTTTCCCATCCTCACCCTTTCCCATCCTCGAACCCAGCTGATTCCGTGAAGCCGGAAGCGCCATCCTCACCGCCGCCCTCGACTCCTCCTCCATCTCACACGTGACCGTCCTCTCCCGTCGACCACCATACATCACGCATCCCAAACTCACTAGCATCCTATTACCCTCGCTCGACTTCCCGAAAGGCTTCGACGACTTCCCAAATTCGCTCGTCGAGATGGTGAAGGATCATAGTGCGGTCATCTGGGCGTTGGGGATCTCACAGACTCAGGTTGGGAAGGATGATTACGTCAAGTGAGTCTCCACCTGTTCTCCGAGACCACTTAAGTAGTACAAGACAGGATCACGCATGATTACACGATGACCGCTGCGAAAGCCCTCTCGACCCTGGGTACGAAGGAGCAGCCCTTCCGCTTCATCTACGTCTCTGGTGAAGGCGCGGACCAGACCGAGAAGAGCAGACAGCTGTTTGGGCGGATCAAGGGCCGTACCGAGCGCGAGCTAGACGAGGCGGAGACGGGGACGTTCAAGACTATCTCCGTCCGACCGGGCGCTATCAACCCTTCCGCCGAGGTATGTTACCCTCCCCACTCCCGCTATCCCAAGTTGAATATTGGCAAATTTATGATGGGTGATCTCAGCATGCACCCCGTATGGGTTTGATGATGCGCTACGGTATCCGCTCCATCGCCTTCGCAGCTCGCTGGATCGTCCCGAACATGCAGATCGACGCGTCGGACCTAGGCAAGGTGTGCGTGGCGATCGCGACGTCGGAGAAGGCTTGGGATGTGAGGCGCAAGGGCGGGTTTGTGCCGAACGAGGGATTGAGGGAGCTGCTCAAGTCGCTTTGATTTGGCGATGAGACTTTTGGATGAGCACGTAGCTCGATGACCCTGGGGAGGAGATGAATTGGGATGTGCGAAGAGCCGTTCTCTCCCGCGAGCACGCTATTCGGGGCCAGAGGTGGACGGCTCGATATCGAGAAGGAGCTGGCTTTGACGAGTTGCATACTATCCAGCAAGAGCTCAAGCTCAATGCCCTGCCAACTTGACAGTGAGTTAAAGTGGCTATCCCCGTGCGCGACGTCGTCCCAGACTATCTTCCACCCACCCCCAAGGATGCCAGAAGTGAATCGCATCCGTTGCAGTGAGATTCGGATAAAAGATACTTCCGGAACGGACGGGGACTTCTGGATCGAGACGCATCGCCTTCATCGGTTGATCTCAAACAACGGTTCGCCCTATAACACCTGTATACTCCGCTCTGGCCGAAGATCAAACTTGGATCATCGTCCGATGCAAGCTTCGACTTCTCGATCCGTCACCGTCACCGTCGCCCTCGCTCGATTTCTCTCCATCCGCTCACCCATCCGAACCACACCGGCCCTCGCTCGATCCATCCACTTCCGACCCCTTCCTACCTCATCCTCTGCTCGTCGAAGCTCAATAGCATCTCCCTCAAGGACATTCTTTTCCCTGCCCGATATCTCTAAACTTGCGGGACTCAATTCTTCCGCCGAGAGTAATGATCCGTCGGGTGTAGAGACGGATGGGGAGCAACAGAGATTTCATGCGAGGAAGATTCTCCCGTACGTCACTTCCTAGTCCTTGGCCTCGTCCTCCACCCCTCCTCCTTCTCCTCTTTCTAACAATACTTTTCTTCGACTTCCTTCGCTCCCTCCTGCTCTTGAATGTGAGCTGATAGTGCCGCAGCTACACCCGAGCCCAACTCTACTCCCTCATAGCCGACGTCCCCTCCTACTCCTCCTTCATCCCATTCTGTACCTCCTCCGCCGTCCTCTCCCCGAAACCCTCCGCCACTACCTCGGATTCAATATCAGGGTCAGGAGGAGGGGCAAAAAGCGCTGTGGACGATGCGTGGAAGCCGGACGATCAGCCTTTCGACGTTGAAGCTGAGATGAGCGTGGGGTTTGGCGGGTTGGAGGAGCGATATGTTAGTCGGGTGACGGGACGGCCATTCGAGAGTGTCACTGTGGGTCGCCTCTGGGCGCAAACCGTACAGTCACTGATGGAAGTAGGCGACGGCATCGGATCAGCCGTTATTCAAATCGCTCGTGACCACATGTAGGTCACCTCTTCTCTGTCAGAATGTGAAATTTAGCTGATGGAGCGACAGGGGCCTTCTCCCCTGCATCCCCACTCTCACCCCACGCCTCGAATGCCTCCTCTTCCGCCTCCCCATCCCCATCTACACCCGAACCCCGACATCCGGGCTCCACTACCGAATCGGACGCCAACCCCGAATCCGGCCCGACCCTCCTGACCATCGACCTCGCTTTCGCGTTCGTCAACCCGTTACATCGGATCGCCAGTCAGGCTGTGTTGCCGAAGGTGGCGGAGAGGATGGTGGAGGCGTTTGAGAAGCGGTGTTTGGTGGTCTTTGGGAGGGGACGGGAGTAGCCGGGGGGGTCTTTGGGGCCTTGGGGGTGGTTTGGCAGCGGGGCCGAGGAAGGGTAAAACCCGAAGATCGAGTCACAACGACACGGATATCTGATACGCGTTTGTCGCGCGGGATCAGGCTGAGGGGCCGAGGCGGTATGAGTGGAGTCGTATTGTTTCGCAAGTACATCGGCAGGTGATGATCAATGACGGCACGTACTCTCAGGTTTGTAGCGCTAGCATGCATTGTGCCCTACCCAGATGTAGTGGCTCTGATGTAGTATCTATCTCTTCAACCTCATAGCGTACTTGTCCCACCCCTCTGCCTCCAGTGTTTCCACCTTCCCCAGGACCTCCTCCTCGAGCTGGTTCGCGTATCCCTCCATCTTGGTGCTGAGCGATGGTATCGATGTACCCAGTATTCTGATGGCCAACAGTGCGGCATTGGTCGAATTGTTGATGCCTACTGTCGCCACTGGGATCCCTCGCTAAATCCACCTTGTCAGCTCAAGATTCAAGCCAAGGTGAGAGGCAGCACTGACCGGCATCTGCACGATACTATACAGCGAGTCGACCCCATCCAGCACAGTCCCTTTCACCGGCACCCCGATAACAGGCAGAGCAGTCTCACTCGCCACCATCCCAGGCAGATGAGCCGCACCACCCGCTCCGGCGATGATGACTCGCAGACCCCTGCTCACCGATGATTTCGCATAGGCCACCATCCGCTCCGGTGTTCGGTGGGCCGAGATGATAGTCAATTCGTACGGAACGCTGAATTGCTCGAGGATTCTCGTGGCGGGCAGCATCGTCGGGAGGTCCGAATCTGAACCCATGATGATCCCTACCAGCGGTTGGGGATGTGAGAAACCCGTCCGCGGCTCAGGAGTGATCTCGTCGATCCATTCTCCCGCATCAGGTTGAGCGAGGAGTAATGTTCGGAGGTGTATCCGGAGTTCCGCATCGGACCAGGCGGCGAGGGTAATATGTCCCATCTTCCTCGCTTTCCGGCTCTCCGCTTTCCCATACAGGTGAACATTTGCGCCGGGGACTGAAAGAGCGGAATCCGCCATGGCGTGGATCTCTTCCATTGATGAGGAGGTGCCGAGGATATTGATCATGGCTGCCGAGGGGACGCGGAGGGATGTGGAGCCGAGGGGCATGGAGAGGATCGCGCGGAGGTGATTCTCGAATTGGGAGGTGTGGCAGGCTTCGATGGTGTGGTGGCCCGAGTTATGGGGTCTGGGTGCGATCTCGTTAAGTAACAATGACCCTGCACAAGCATAATATCAATATTTCCCCTCTCAAGAGCGAGGTGAACTTGCCATTGGCCATGAGGAACATCTCGGCCCCAAAGATGCCAGCTCCGTCTAGCGTCGCAACAGCCTCCTCCGCCATCTCCCTCGCCCTCCCATTCACAGCCTCCATCCCCTTCCCGCTCGCTCGTAGGGGAACGAGGCATACTCTCAGTATGCTATCCCGATGGATCGTCTCGACCGCATCGTAGCTCCGTACCTCCCCCTGCTTGTTCCGCACCACCATCACCGCAACCTCCTTGACGAACGGTACCCATCCCTCAGCATACAGCGGTCGGTCCCCCAGATGCTCCAATGCCGCCTCGATATCCTTCGATTCCACCGAATGGAGAGGAGCGTTCCCCCGACCGTCGTAAGCCAGTGTCCGCGCTTTCAACATCATCGGCAGCCCCAACTTCCCCGCCAACTCGCCCAGATCCCCGTCGCTCGGCTTCTCCGGCAGTACCGCAAATGGGGCAACGGAAATCCCCTTCTCGGCGAGGTACCGTTTCTGAAGGTACTTATCCTGTATCAACCGGATCGTCTGTGGGCTCGGCTGGACCTCACACAACCCCTCCTTCTCCACAGTCTCGAGGACATCCGCATTAACATGCTCGATCTCGACCGTCAGGATATCGCATGCTGCTGCCAATTCGCGGATATGGGACTCGGAGGTGAATGGACCGTCGAGGTGGGTGTGGGGTTGGGGAGGGAGGAGAGTCTGCTTTGCGGGAGTGAAGGGACCGGAGTCGAGGATGAGGAGGGGGATACCGAGGAGGGAGGCCGGGTGGGTGAGCATGCGACCAAGCTGGCCGCCGCCTGGCAGCTTCAGCTTGTGCTCGACGAGCTTTCCTGAGGCTGAAAGGACTAACCGAGGATGCCAACCGTCTTTCGAGGCGACATGATGATTCGCAACGAAAGGAGTCGTCCCAAAACCGCGCGACCTTCTCAAGTCTTCCAGTGACAGCGGGATCGATGAGAACTTTTTAGGGAGAGCCCAAGCTCCTACGCTCTGTCGTCGCGTCTCTTGTCTGTACAGCTGGTCGGGATGTAGTCTTTTGTTGGATTGCGGGTCACGTGACACCAGATGTCCATTCGAAATTCCTTCTTACATCCTGCTTTTTGACTATTGTGTCCCTGATCCCTGTAGCTACTCCTTCGCCACCATTTCTCCCAGGCTCAAGGTGTCCGCAGTCATGCCGAAGAGCCGCACCTCCCGATCTCTCTTCTCCTCCCTCCCCATCGACCTCAAGAAATCACTCCGCTCCCAAACCGTCGAGCCATACACCCTCGCCCCTCGTCTCGACTCGGTCCAGGTCAAAGCCGAATTCATCGCGGATACCGTCCAATTCGGTCCATTGCTCCATACCCAACCGCAATCCCCTGGAGTCTCCCCTGATGCGGCGGAAATCGTTGACCTGACTGAGGAGCCGGCCGAATCGTCTACCTCCGCTGCGCTGCGGACCAAACGGCCCGAAAATGTACTCACCAGCCCTCGATCCGCAAAGGAGCGAAGAGGAAAGGAGAAGGTCCCGGCCAACCCCCATCAAGGTCATGCTTGGGACTGTACCGGTCTCGTCCCCCGGTTTTCCGACTATTCACAGCTCCCTCAACAGCTAGCCAAATGTGCGCTACACTCCTGCTGTATTCTACTGCTTTGAGCTGAAGTGTCGAGGTAGACTTCGCCCAACGCCACCTCCTCTTCCCGCTATATGACGACCTCCCCCTCCTCCTCGACGAGACGGGGTGGTACTCCATAACGCCGCAACCCATAGCCGCACACATCGCTGAGCGGTGTCGGTGTGACGTGGTGTTGGACGCTTTTTGTGGAGTTGGGGGGAACGCTATCGAATTCGCCAGGACGTGTGAGAGAGGTGGGTCGCTACTACCTTCACGCCGTCGAGGTGTCGTGCTGGATCAAGCGCGTGACCGTTGACGTGGAGGAGCAGAGCTGATGCGGAGCTGTAGTGATTGCGATAGATAATGACCTGACGCGATTACGACTGGCTCGGCATAACGCTCTGCATCACGGCGTAGCGGATCGAATCGAGTTCATCCTAGCCGACTTCACGGATTTCGCGAGAACCTATTCAGCTCGCCATACGAGGGAAAAGATCGACGTGGTCTTCCTGAGTCCTCCATGGGGTGAGCCGTATCTTCATCTTCTCAAATTGGAACTGAGCAGGTTCAGGCGGACCAGACTACCTCGACCCCCATGTCTACCTACTCTCAGCGATCCTCCCCATCCCTGGTCCGGACCTCTTCGAAATCTCATCCACACTGACGCCCAACATCGCCTTCCATCTCCCGCGAAACGTCGATATCGACGAGGTATCCCTGCTCGCTCGACGGCTAGATCCGCCTGAGCAAGGGAGGGAGAGGGAGTGGGTCGAGATTGAGGAGGAGTGGGTCGGGGATAAGCTCAAGGCTGTGACGGCGTACTTTGGAGGTCTGGTTGCGTCAGAATGATACACCATGAGATTTCTAGACGAGTATCATGATCATGTCATGCTATGCAGTGCAACGTAATGCAAATCCTGTATGACCCCTTCCATGCCATGAAATGCAATGCAATGCAATGCAATGCAATGCAGAGCAGTACCAGACCCTCCCCATTCCTAATCCACCTCGTCCTGCAACGCCGGCCCCAATCTCGGCATCCTCTTCCCCTCATACCAAACCCGATACTGCGCCCTCACCTCGGCCTCCCCCATGACCCCGTTCCTCCCACTGGAGTCCAAGATCTCCCGGCGCAACTCCAAAAGCCCTCCAAATAATCCCCGTTTCCCAGCTAGGGACGGGTTCCACCATGCTCCTTCCACCATGATCTCCCCTCCTCCACCCCCTAAACCTGCTCTGCCCGCACCATCCCCTCCACCTAAAGCTCCATCATCGCCTTCCGTCTCCGAGTCAGAGGTGGGTGATTCGCCCCGTGGTCGTCCACCTGGCAAGTGCACAAGCATCATCGGGCTCGGACTCCTCCAAGCGCGGATCATCGCCTGCTGCGAGAAGCCTGACTGGGAGAGGAGGACGGCGACGGAGGGAGGAGGGGGCCGGTCGAGTGGTTTGCCGGAGGATGAGAATTGGTGGGGGCCACGGAGGGCTTCTCTACCTACTCAACTCATCGGCTTAGTCCCAGGCATGATGCTCTGTCTGCGGTAATGTGCAATGAATGATGTTGGCCTGGTCGATGACTTGACCTACCGTAGAGATGTCCCATGACACCCTCGAGCTCCCTTACAGCCCGCCCATTGATCTTCGCCCTCTCCGCCTTACATTGCGCCACCACCCTAACCCTCTTATGCGCCACGCCCGTGCTCAAATCCTCACCGAACCCACCCATCCAATCCGCCGGAGACTCTACTTCCACCACCTCCTTCTCCACCTCCTTCCCCTTGCCTTTGTCCAACCCTTTATGTTTCCCAGTCCTCTTCCCCTTCTCCAGCCCACTTTCTGACGGTCCCAAGACGAGGGACTCCTGCACGTCCAACGCCTTACGTGACGTCGAGTCGATCCGCTGGGCCGTGGAGGGGACATACCACCACCCTTTGAGGTCGATCCCTTCGTCACCCGCGCCTCCGACTCGACGGAGTGACATGTGAAGGTGGTGGTTTAAGAAGAGGAGGGAGTGGCGCTCGAACGCGCTGCCGATCTCCACAGGGCTCAGGCGGGATAGGACGGTGGTCATCTTGGCTCGGCTATCGATATTCAACTTGGCGAAGAGTCACTTAGGCTGTTCACTTCTAGAGACGACTTTGTTTAGCTTGAAGCAGGTACAAGTGAACATCCCAAGTTGCCAAACAAGATGTCTCATTTTTAGGAAGGCGTGAAATCTGGCAGGCCTGATCTAGAAGGCTTCCGATCTTGCACGCCTTCTAACACCGCCCGGACCGTGCACACCCAAACTCAATTCGTCTTCCTTTGACTACCTCTGACTTTGAATCCTCATATCTCGCCATCCATTCTTTCAATCTGGCTCAAAGTCCACACAATGCCTCTCAGCGAGTATGCAAGCTGTGGCTACGCCACATTGATAACCGCATCGTTGCTTTGGCACTTTATTACCGCTTGATGTCCGTTCGCCGCGTTTTCCGCCTTCTCTTTTGCTATACGTCATTGATCAGACGTCACCGCTATTTTGACCGCTTTCCTCGACACCTACGGAGACCACCCTTCAATCGGAGAGTTCGGAGCACTATCACGCCTTCCGCTTGTACCCATACGAACTGCGTGACTTTCTCCGTCTGTTTGAGAACGATCAAGTTTTCCTGCCCTCAGGGACGAAGCACCAAGCACCACCAATCTACCAGCTGAGTCTGCTACTCTACCGGCTCGCACACAGCGATGGGGTACGCCACTTATCCTTCCTTTTTCGTGTTTCAAGGAGGTCTCCCTTCCCTTCGTCTCCCCTGCTCGAACTGCTTGCAGTTGGCGGTGTACACTTCTGGACCGATCGCGCCCTCAAAGCCATCCTCCGCTGGGCCCCAGAGTTATCCTTTGCCCCTAAGCTATCGAGCGATCCATCATCAAAGACCAGTTCGAGCGCAACTACCGCCTCCCCGACTGCGTTGGACTGATGGACGGATGTCATGTCAACTTGAAAGCCCAAGCTGCTCGAGAAGACGTAGGAGCGTTCCATCCACACCTGGAAAACAAAGTCTGGCCTATTATTATTTGCGCTTGTGGACGACGGCTTGCGCATTCGCTACATACAATACGGCTACCCAGTATCGTCAGCGATCATCGAGTTCAACGCTCTATGCACGTATTCACAGTGCATTCCCTATACTGCAGCCCTTCCGAATACGTCCTCGCCGACTCTGGGTTCACCGCTAAAAATCTATGCGTCCCACTGTTCACCATACCCGCCCGCTTGATTATACTTCTGTATACCTCGGTCTTTTCCGGTCTTGCCACTCCCAAGCCCGAAGGTCGGGTGGCGAGCAGCTCGCGACTGGTGTAATGCTACCGGGCAGGGCAAGGGAACGTCCTTTATGGATGATGCAGAGAGCAAGGAAGACGAGTAAGCTATCGAGGACGCCGAGCATTACATCGATGGTATGTACGTCTCTAGCACGCCCCTTACTCATTCTCCGTAACCAAGCTCCACCAACGCTGCCCCGAGTGGGACCTAGTGAACGAGATCTTTGCCAAGAAGCACGGCGGCAACGAGGAATTGTGCACGGGGACCAGTAGCACCGCCGCCATCACCCTCGGCGCTCTGCTCGACGGCGAAGGCGTTGCCCGCGGCCATGAAGACCCCTCCGTGCCATCTGGAATTCAGCGGGCCTCCCGCCAACAGTGCCTCATGTCCTCCCTAGACGTTGAAGAGACCCTGCCAGAGTTGCCGCCGATATTGATCGATCCGTTCAACCGCTCGCAGTCAAACTCGCAGGATGGTGCCAGAACGCCTTCTGTGCGGGAACGGACTTCAAGTACGTCCAGGCACGGCTGAAGGACGGCCATATCCGCCAGGAAAAGGTATAGCTGACGCGATCAAAGGCAGGCGGAGGGGTGGAAGGAATTATGTGTCGTCGCCGGTTGGAGGTTTGGATGCGGTGTTAGAAGTGATGGGGGACCAGGATGAGGGTTCATGGGCCTGCCTGTAGAAGCGCCAGCTGGAGCTCCAGGAGGCAGAGCATCAAGATCGGAGGTCGGACAGGCATCGCAAAGCTCTGAATGCTCGATATCAAGCGACGAGGGAAGAAGCTATGGATTGTCTCCGCTTCACAACCGCTGTTCCATATGAAGTGTTGATCGTGGAGGCGGAAGAGAGGTATGACAGGCTCATGGAGGGGTAGGGAGAGTAGGGCGTACCAGCTACCAGACCTCATACTCATCCAAGTCAAAGTTTCCGTCCTCTTCCATAGCTATGGATACTCCGTTACTAATTTCTCGCACCGTTGTTGATGCTCGGGTACCCTCAGTCCTTCAACAGACAGTCTTGCGTGACCGGTACGTGCTGCATGGCAAGCCTCCGCATTGGCGTTCTTGTCATCGTCGAGCGGTTCATCATCGGTGCTGACTACGAGGTTGTGCAGGATGACGCATGCAACCATGACGCCGTGAGCCAGAGCTTGATCGTGCTTGGTCCGCAGGCGCAAGGCGAGGTCGCAAAGTATCGTCCAGCGCGACTTTAGTACGCCAATCGCTTGCTTATCAAGAGGAGATATCTCGAAGTAGAGGTAGCTCGACGAATCGATCAAAGGACGGTCTGAATATCCGTAGCTTGATCGATTGTCGGTGGGTGTAGCGCAGTAACAAGAATGGTCTGTGAAGGCTCAACACACATGTGGATATGATATGGATCAGGACTATGGGGTGACAATAATGATACTCGGAGCCTAGGTAAACACTATGTGCGGGACCCCCTACTTATACATCTCCAGTAACCTCGGCAAACCTGCTGGAACCTCGCAGAACTTCGTCCTTCTCCCCGGCCTTTCCTGAACATTGGTCGCATCTCGCATGTCCCGCCCGAGCTCCTTCTCATAGATCATTCTTGATTCCGCCATGTCCGACGTGTCGGGCATAGTAGGTTCCCCAGTAGTGTTTGGGGGATCATCGGGGAATCTCGAGTTACTTCAGGCTGCTTCGGTGTGCTGTGTGTTCTTTGTTGGCGGAACTTGCTAGAGGTTACCTCTTTGTAACCCGAAGTGCGGAAGCCTTCGTCTAAAACGGTAGAGTCAACTCGAAGTTGGACGGAAATGAACGATCGGTCATATCCGGTTTCAAGCCAACCTCCGCCATCTCATGCGGTCGCTGGTAACGTCGGTCATCGACCATCTCTGGACAGAGCTCGATGGTGTCATCAGAGAGGAACTCTACCGCATGACAGGAAGGTGCGGACCGGATGTTGAGACAAGAAGGCAGGTAGACGACACGGTCACTGCGCTGCCTATTCGTCTGGGAGGTCTAGGGTTGCATTCCCATCATATCTCCGCCCCGATGGCTAAGACGGCCGCAGACGACCTTGCGGACTCGATGTTAGCGCCGATAGTCCCCGACGTCAACCCTCCAGAAAAGATCACCTCCCAAACAGAACGCTGCCTCGAAGACCACCTCGCCCGCCGACGGGATCTGTTTGATCGCTTACCTACTGCTGAACGGACTCAGTTCACCGAAAACCAATCCACTCTCAGCAGATTATGGCTAGTGACCAACCCAACCCACGTCTTTCACCGAGTCAACAATTGGGAGGTCGCCACCGGCCTCTGCACTCGATCCCTTCTACCGGATGAGGGACGGGTGTGCAAGCCATGCGGCAAGCAACGGAGCTTCTTGCACGATGAGCACTGTAATCCGGCCGGGCCGAACGCGACCATTCGTCACAACCACGTCAAAGTTTCGCTCATTCGGGGCTTCGAGACGCTTCCCGGAGCCCAGGTCTACAACGAACCCACAACCGGTGTTTCTTCCAGGCGCAACGATATCTGGTGGGAGAGCCAAATTGCTTTCGCCTCACCGGCGGTGCAGACTACGGGGGAGCGGTGACCGACTTCGATGTTACTGTCGTGTCTCCGCGTTCGGTATTGGCCCGCCAGATATTCGCAACCGTGTCCCGAACCCATTCCGACTTACCGCCGGAAGAGCTCGTTAGGAAGCAGCTTGCACCGTCATGGATCGAAAACATCAAGACAAGGTGGCTCGGCTGCCTCCCCAAGGAGACACACGGGCGACCTTCCCCCCACTCGTCTTCACTACGGGCGGGTCAATCGGTGACGCGACATGGGACACCATCAAAGGGTGGAAGGCGAGTTTCTCTCTGGGCACCTTCGACTTCATGATGAGGCGGATGTCGGTGGCATTGTTGACGGCGCGTGGGAGAACGTTTACGCTGGTCGTAGACATGTAGGGAGTTTCGTAGTTTCTTATCCTCCACAACGTTCGTAGCCCTAGCCCATAATGCATAACGTATGATCCGGCGTTATCTCCAATGATGGCGGTTTCACAAATCAGGCGCGTTTGGGTTCGTGACAGCCGTATCCTTCGATGAAGTTGAATTTGATGTGGTTCCTCTGGCGAGCGGTGGGCCAAAAGTGAAGCGGGAACGCTGGCGGATGACGGCTATGATTGAGCGATGCGTCCAAGTGCTCACGGTGCCACCTACATAGAGTCAGCGGAAGCCGCACCTGAAACTTGGCATGTGCGCTCTAGGACGCGCATCGAGTGCAATTGAGCCATGCGATAGACGAACAGGCCTGTCTGGTATAAGGGACAGGCCCTGTGGCTTGCGGCCCTTTGACTGAAAGACTAGATCATGCTCGAAGAAGGCGACAATGCGAACTAGTTGAGGGTGTGACATTCGGAAGGCTTAGTAGTGGCGGGAAGCCACGTTCCACGACGGCCTCGATGTGATGGTGAGAGAAAGAGGGATGCGGGATATTGGCATTGACCGTTGGGTAGCGGTCCCAGTAGCTATTGATGGAGATATGGCGGTGCAGAGCAGCTAGTACTCGGAGATGGCGGCGAGTGGTCTTGCGATGGCGATGAGGAAACAGCGCAAGGATGATGGGTCCCAAGAATCGGAGGGCTTCTTCGCAATGGGATGAAGCAGGCATGGTATAGAGATGAAGGCTGCAGCTGCAGCGGTTGGATAGATGGGATAATGGCGAAGTTGAACAAGTCCAAAGGATGCTCGGGAGGAGTTGGTGGTGGTCTGTGCTCAATCTTACGTGATCACTGCTCATAGTGCGTATAACTTGTATTTCAAGTCGTACTCAGTTGTTCAGCTTATACGCTATTCAAGTCAAATAGTAATCCCATTAGAACTGAGTTGCCTGACTATACAACAGGTTGAAAGTATTTCGGACGGCAAGACTTTGAATCAAGGGGACTCCGTGCGAGATTGCCTCCCATAAACCGGTCTCACGATGCAACTATGCATACAACGTTACAAATGCAGAGTTCAAAGTACTTTAGAAGTCCATGCTCTCCTCCTTGACAGCTGCCAAGATTATGAGTCAGCTCTCACCACCGCCTCTTAATCTCCGCTCACCTCTCCGAGACCCCCGAGTGTCCCGCAAGATTGCCGCCACATGCTTCTCGAACATCTCCACATACGGCTTGAGCGAAGTATGCTCGTAGTCTACCTTATATCAGCGGTCTGCTCTCCCAGTGGCGATAGCCATACCTTCAGTCCGCCGCGCTTTCTCCTCCCCGTCGTCTGCCGGCATCCGGTCGAGCTCGTTGAGCAGTTCTCCGACAGTCGGTACGGTTTCCGGGTCGAAGTCGTCCACGAGCGAGGGGTTGACGGGTATACATACTCGCCCTGAGCGGATCTCAGCATACGCAGAGGTAGTTTCGAAGCACTGGGACGAGGAGTGGGACGTACCGGTACTAGGATGCACGCAGAACGGCGCCTTGAGCAGGTGATTCCGGTGCTTGGACACCTCGGCATCGATCCGCGGATACGTATATTGCAGGATGACGTCCTCCAGCGCTTTCTCGAATTTTCGCTACACGCCAGTATTGTCAGCCCCGACAAGCCTCTATGTGTCTTCTCACGAAAAGAACTGTGTTGGTGTCCTTCTTGAGCTGCCCAATAGCTTGTGTCAGGTCACCCCAACGCTCCTCGCTCGGCCGGCCAGGCGTGGACTGCCATTTACTCCGAAGAGCTCCCGTGACCTCTGACAGGCCACATCAGCTGAGTGTCTCGTGCAGAGAAGCACACACTTACCTCGATCGACCGGCAGCAGCGCGAGTAGCGCTTCCCATCCTCGTTCCGACCGGAAACAATCCTGATCTCTCAGACAGAGCTGCACAAACTCCTTTTTCAGCAGCTCCAACGCATCCCTAAGCGCCAGTCAGCCGAGCGTTTCAGAGCGCTATCCGAAAGAGCCGGGTCTGCTCCGGTCATGGCGACTGACTTGAGTGCTGGATGCAACGACCCTTCATCCTTCGATCCCCTCACATTCACCTTCTTCGCCTGCTCCTTGCTCCCCTTGATCACTTCCAAAAACGTGACCAAAGACTTCCGCTGATCATCATTCAGGTCGAGGGCCGCTTGATCGGATATCCAGCAATGGATCCCTCGTCGACCGGAGTATACCCACAGAAGGTGGCGGAAGCCGAATGTCTCTGAGGGATCGTGGTCAGCGATATCCGCCGGATGAATACCCTTAGTGTTCGGGTTATGTTTCTGCATTGTCGACTCACCTCGAAGAGAGTGGTCCAGCACTTTCACCGCCGCTGCTATATATCCCCAGCACCTCCTACAGATCTTCTTGTCCGTGCAGCACGTCCGGATCTCATCGTAATCCGTCATGTCGATATCGAATACCAACTCTCTCCTCTGCGGCTGGAGGGCTCCAGCAGCCAATGTCTTCCGATCTCGCGGCTACATCCATCATATCAGCGTCATCCTGATCCGTATATGAGACCGACCTACCCGAGCAGAGTACTGAGGCCCAATCTCGAACCTCGCCGGATTGAGCCGGACTACCTCCTTCTTGAAATCGTCGACGGTATGGAAGGAATTGTATCGGATATACACATCGCCTTGAAGCGTGAACGCGAATTCTCGGTGCGTGAAGAGCTTGGCGGGGACTATGATGAGGGCAGTCAGGCGGGTGGTCTTTGGGGAAGGAGGTGAACATACCGTGATCTTGGTTGAGCCAGAGGAAGAATGGTCGGTAGGGGAAGAGTCGGCGGTAGAAGGCGTTCATGACTTGCGGTGAGCTCGGACTGGACGTTGACGTCAGTCCTGATCGTACTACCCGTGTAGAAGGTCGAAGAGAGACGTACTCGTAATCCATCCTGTCAAGTCGGGTTAGCTATAGGAAGGAAGGCAGGGGAAATTTTTTTTCGCTCACCGTTGATCGTGGATCGGGATGGGCATGTTGACGTTCGATCGACGATGACAGGTGGATACAATCATGAGCTGGTGATGCTATCTTTGGGCGATGGATACAGGCGCAACGCGCAGCAGCTTTAGATATAGAGCACGGGATATGAAACGGAGCGCGTTGAGACGCGTTGAGAAGAATCAAGTCACGTGACTGCCATGTTCACTGATTGAGGAAGGACCATTGCCAGAAGCGTATACGCTCAGGTCAGAGCGTCGTCCTCGAATTAACAAGACTTCGAGTTCTACTTCCGAGAATCTATATGGATGCATGAAATCACGCTGAATGCGATGTATCTGGCTCATCGGAAACCGCGCCGGCCGAAGTATGGCGCGAATCCCCTTTCCGTGCGGTCACCCGCCAGAGCAGAGGTCGATTACCGCTAAAGCAGAACGGGACCGGTACCGAAACCAGACAACACGCAAAGCACAACCTAAATGTGAAGCATCAATCCCTGTATGAGCTAGGTGCATCTGGACACGCACCAGATCAGGGCATTCCAGCCCGTGGGGATGTTGTTGTACATCTGTCCGCCAACGACAGCGCCGAGTGAGGTAGAGACGGCTGAGGAGGGAATCAGCGTTGCCCACTGCGAAGTGAGTTGAGCAGCATACAGAAAGCGATGTTCATGGCCGCGAATTGGTCTAAACATCGTCAGCCGGCAGTATCAATATCGTAATGCAGCAACTGACGTATTTCGCTCATTCCCTCCTGGAGGCACAAAGTCCAGTCAGCGAATGGCACGCAATTGTCAAAAGACAGCCACCCACCACCGCTCTCGCCGCCATCGCCACCTCCAGCCCGACCGGCCCCATCGCGCAGCTCAACAAGACATCTGGCTCGGCGTCACCCTCTGTGTACAAGGTTTTGCCTTAGACTTACTCGCAAAGGAGAAGAAGACGATGAATGCCGGAAGGCTCCCCTTGAGGATCATCAGAGGCAACCACGGTACGGCCGCGAGGAGAGAAGGCATGATGATGAACTCTGCGCCGTACTTGTCGGCAAGCGCACCGACGATGGGACCGGTTGCGAATGTCGGTGCGGAAGCGGCAACTATGGTCATGAGTTCCGCGCCACTTCTTATCAGATGGTATCGACGTACGGTAGATGAGCCCGACAAAGGCCGAGTCCTTGTGCCAGAGGGATTGGACGCGAAGGGTCAAGCTGGTAGGACTTCGTTAGACTGTGTATGATTACCACAGTACGACGTACGTCGGCTCTAGGCATCCCAGCACGAGACCAAAGATGAACGTCGTGAGGAAACCCGACATGCCTCGCGGTGAGCGTACAAGCGCGAGAAGGACAGCCCACGGCGCGAGCTTCTTGGCGGGGGGTTTTGACGCGCGGGAAGTGATGTCGTCCGGCGACTTTGGCTGCGGCCCAGATCCTCCATCATGTGCTGTTGCCTCCGACGATTCCGTTGATGGGCTGTCCTCCGCCAGGATCTCCTTCGCCGCGGTCACCTCCCATCTCTTCAGATCCTTCTGCTCGATCACGAGCAGTCGCAAGATTAGGTCGATGGCGCAAATGATGATGCAGAAGATGAAAGGGGCGCGCCATCCGAATTTGAAGTAAAGAGCGCCGCCAATGGGTGGAGCCTACATGGCAGGCGTCGTCAGCAGAAGAAAAGGGTGAATGAGGGCTACGGACTATGGTAGTACCGATCGACACTCCCGAGAGGGCGAAGCCTATTTGCCGACCGGTGTTCTTCTCCTCGACATTCTCACATCTACCTCGCGTCAATGTCTTCTCTACCTGGGAACCAAAAACGTACATCAAGGCGAACCCAACTGCGTCATGATCAGCAGCGAGCATATTACCCATCGTATCGACTCACCAGACCACACAACAGTACTCGCCGCGCCCATGAGGAACCGTGAAAGCACCATGACCCAAAAAGGCGTGAACAGCATGAACAGTACCAATCCCACTTCGAGAACGAGCACGGCCACGACGAGCGGTTCTCTCCGCCATGGATATCGATCGAAGAAGTAGGCTATCGGGAATGTGACTGATGACCCAGTGAGCCATCAGTCTCAGGATGGAGTGGATGACGAACAGAGGAGGATTCCAGCGGAATATGCGAATAGGAGCCATGAGGTTAGGGCGGAAATGTTGTTGTAGTGTAGGGCTTGGAGGCGGTAGGGCAGAACGGGGACGACGATCGTCTGTGCAGCGTCTTCGGCGGGATTCACTAGGTTATGATGAAGGGGAGACTGACGTAGGCGAGACCATCGGTCAGGACTCCCATAGCGACGACTAGGTACTGATCAGTGATTGTGCTGATGCAAATGATGGGACACACCGGTGGTGATATACCATGTCGAGGTCCGCCACTACGATCGCCCATGATCAGCTGGTCTGCAAGTGATGGAGGATCACAGACGCGCCTTGAGACCTCTCGGTTTCCGTCCGACTCGCTTGAGCACCTCCAGACCGGGATTTCCACTATCCCCGCCCACATGTGCCAACAGGGCGTCGGTAGAATTGGCTGGCGAGACTGATCTGGAGCTCGAGACGCTCCCTGATGAGTGGTCACCTTCATCTGACATCGTCGATATTGAAGCTTATATCTCAGCTTTATCAAATCCTTGTACGGAATTCAGGTGGATCGAGGAGACTTGCAACAAGCCATGCTTGAATGACGAGCTCGGGGTCGATCCTTATCGAAAAGAACATCGAATTTTACCGCCGATTGGCTCCGGCTCCGGCGGCCCCGCGCAAAGTAGGGAGCTGTCATTAGGTACCGATGTGATGCATGGTATTTTCTAGCTTTGTCATTCCTCTAACCCCCTGAACCCTTCCGCAGTACACCAGGGTCTGACAAGCGGCAAACTCATCAGCGAATAATTGTGGGTTGGACTGAACTCACTGCTGGTAAGAATCCTCGTCGCTCCAATACGACCTGCATCTCGACGAGAAGCTATGAGGGACTACCCGGCTTAGCTCTGCTTTCTAGCCATACGAACACTCACACTCGTAACCCCTGACACCGCCACGATAGTCATCCGCCATGCGAAGGACATGGGAGATCTTGTTCCTGACACCGAGGTCAGACATTCTCGTCTCGCTCGACTGAGACATTCATGGGAGTCAATTGTTGCCGAGCATAGACAAACGCGTCCATCGCCATCTGGTGCAGCCTCTGAGGGTCGGCGAGGTACTTCTCCAGCTCCAGGTGGTCCCATTCGATGCCCCACGTCGGCTTGAGCTCGATCGTAAAGCCCCTCAAGGCTTCCTCGTGCTCGGTGGGCAGCACGCACCCGCTCAGAAACGCTTGCGCATACTACATCCTCCATTTTAGCTCATGCGTGGTAAAGAGCTCGGTTAAAGACCTTGCGGATCAACTTCCGCTCCAGACTCGCGTCGAATACGCAAATTTTCGCCTCCCTCATGCGCTTGGCAAAGTCCTCCCTCAACTCTCGATGTACCGCATAATACTCATGGTCCACCTCATCCGTCTCGAGCGGCTGCCGATACGCCTCCTCGTTGCCCTCAAGGACGTAACCCGGGTGATCATGGATTCGCCGATGTACAGGTAGTCGGTGGTGGTCGTTCGAATGGGATAGACTGATCTTATCAGCGACATCCTCCTGTTTGGAAAATGACGCACAAGACCCATCGAAGCCGAACATGGTCGCTTCGGATCTCCGGTTCTTCCAAGGAAGCGGCCAGAAATCCCACTCGTTCCTCTGCCACGCTCAGCTCAATCTGCGTCGACAAGAGGACTTACGGTGTCAGGACTGTGTCCGAACATGCCCATTTCCCAACCCGGAAATTGAGAATCAACTTGGTCGTACGCAAAGACCTCGGGCAACTCGAAGGCGTACTTCGAAAGTGTGCTGTTGGCATAGGGATACCACTCCTCCTTGCAACGAAGGGAATGACAGTCGCCCAGCTGCCTGTGGAGCTTCAGATCTGGACAGATCGGGCGGACGGTGCAGCTCACTGGACAAGGAGGGAGTCCCAGTCGAGCGCATCAACGAGAGGGTCAGATTGCGGGAAGATATCGCTAAGTGAGATGAGCAGCTGGAGCACGAAGCGAAAGCCGGAACTCACGAGATCGTCCAAACGAAATCGAAGCGAAGCTCGCGACACCCGTTTGATACCTCCTCCCATTCCGGCCTAGTCCACTGCTCGACGGCATCCATCCCTTCCTCAGGAGCCACTGCGAGACCCGGCGGTCGTCCCACCTCCGCCCATACCGACCACCAGAAACTCCTCTCCTTCCAGATCCTCTTTTTCTTCCTAGATTGCTCTGCCAACACCGCTTGATGGTGAAACTCCTGCTTCGATCTTTCGAGCTGCGCGAGTCGATGTTGCCGCCATTTGACATTGACCGAGAGTGAGAGATTGGACTTGTACCCTGCCCATCCAGGACCCCAGACATCGGGCTGGATGTGAGGATGACGAATTGCAGCTAGATGAACTTATCAGCGATGCCTTGTCATGACTGGATCATGCTCACCGTCCACGATTTCGTATGTGTGAGTGTTCATCCTCTCCAGGCAGTCCGTGTAATCTACGTTTTCAGCATGCGTCCTTTCTCGTTACTGAGGCCGAGACTCCCCAGTGAGGAACAGTACCCTCCTCCGCTCCCCCTCGACGGGTCCTGGCGCATGATCGAAAGGGCTCCTCCCAACCTCGTCCATATTGCCCCACCACTCGGGCCAGACATCCCCCGCATCCTCGAGCTCTTCTCGCCGCTCTGGGATCCACTCCATGCGTTGCCATGCGGGGCTCGTATCTCCCCAAACTCCCGTCGCCGTTTCTTCTTGTACTCCCTCCTCAACTCCACGAGATCCACAGCGCTCTTCTGAGGTATTTGATGCTCGAACTGTCGGATTGGCTGCTGCTTCGACGATGCAACCATCGCTCGGCGGTCGGCATGAATGCGTACCCATGAAGCAGCGCGAGCGCTAGCATCGGGATGCTGAGAGCGAGAAGGAGATGCACTATCCGCCGTCGTCCCAGCTGGACCAAAGAGCTACGTCGTCCAGGTCGCAGCGTGGAGGATAGGCGGTGGGATGCGGTGTGGGGGTAGGGGATCGTCTTGATGGGCCTCGGTGGTGAAAATCGGGTGAGGGGGACGGTGACGGTCTTGCTGACTGACGGTGAGGATGAGGACGAGGAGGCACGAGGCGGGGCATGGTGAAATGGGCTGGATATTGTGTGTGATCTAGAGTTGTTCGATATGTTGATCCTGGGGAGGGAGTCTCGGCGTGGCAGACGGTCAGTCATGCGATCATGGGTCTAAGGCTGAATTGTCGTCGGATTCAATTCTTCCACCAAGCATCCTCAAGAAGCTTTGCTGCACGGCATCTCGACTCAATGCCGCTTTGAACCAATCTTCACATGTACTTGACTAGTACCAACTGTTTCAATTAATGTCGGAAGCTCGTCCGGAGGCAAACGTTTCGGTTACCTATCTCGTGAAGACATCCTTCACCCCCTTGATTAATCCGCACAAAGCCTAGATCTTACTCGTCCTGGTCGGCCTTCCCGGATCTGGCAAATCGACCTTTGCCGTAAGCCCTCGTCCGACACTCGCATGATCCAGTATGGCCTGGAGGAAGGAGATGGGTTCGAGCATCGCAAGATGATGCGCTGAGTAGACGACGGTAGGGATGTGAGGCCATGGTGCGTAATGGACTCCCACGAGGATGTTATGTCGTCGTCCACCGAGTGGCCTTCGACAGGGTGTGAGCTTTTCTCATCCCTAAAATGTGTTCGATTAATGGGAGAGTAGTAGTCAGGGAGCGCATTTCATTGCCATTGCGGACGCCACATACCCTCGACCGAAAGTATACTGCCTAGTCCTCTCAGTCTCGCTCCCGAACCTCGCAGCCCGACTCCGTATCCGACCAACTCACCCGACTCTACCGGACCCCGAGACAGCGTTGCGTGTGCTCGGAGAAATGACGAGTCCGTTTCGACCTCCCAGACCGAGGACGGGGAGGGCTTCGATCGGATCTTCGTCTTGGCGGAGAATTGACAGCCGGCGGGAGGATGCTGGGGTATGAGGCGGTCCGGCACACGATCGAGAGGATCGAGGTGGAGGGTCAGAAGGAGACTGCGCAACCGCGGATGATGCCAGGTCCAAGAGCGTATAATGCCCATGGAGGGGGTGGAAGAGGAGGAGGAGATCGGGGACGTTTTTATCGCCCTGCCTTCCAACAACCCGGCGCCAGACCTTATGCTGAGCCATGATCATCGACGGGGACACGAGTATGAACATGCCCGCTTTCGCAGCTTTCATGCGGCGTGCTCGACAAGCGACGTTGTGAGCCCTTTAGCCCCAAATGCTCTCACTGCACTTCCCTTCTCGAGTGCGTCTCGTTCCCGTATCATCGTCTCGGTGTCTCCGCTGAGTTCTGATCAGGCAAATTCAGTATCGAACAAGGCCCTGAACGGTGCCATCTGTAAAATTGTCGACACAAATTGGCATCACTCGACTCTCGCCCTGAGAGGCGGGTCCGCCTTCTCTTAGAATGACCTCATGAGCCTGTTCCGAGGCGCCAAGATCGGCGCAACAATCCGATGCCGATGCTCTCGGCGCCGCCAATTCTGGTAGATTTGTTCTTCTAGCATGAGCCGCTACGTAAGTACGAAATCAGTCCTACTGGACTAGCCGACCTCGACGTACAGGCCAGGCGCCATGATTTCTCTGATGGCTGATCATCCGAGACCCTCAGCAAAATACGGCGTGATACGTGTGATGGGGCTGGATTCATCCAGGCGAGGCGGACTGCTATCCATCTATCCCTACAGTATGCAACGGCGCACCATTGCAGAAACGATCTGATCGTCACGGAGCCCTTCTCATCCCACGAGCTGACCACAGGCCGCAGGGTAAGGTATTGTCATCACAGTGACGGCTGTGGTTGTATCGACCTCGTTTCTCAGCTGGTCCTCAACATAATGGTGATCATCTCGGCGCAGCCAGCTCCTTCACATCTATTCATAGAGCATACAAGGAAACACCATCGTACATTCATTCTTTCACCAGTCGACAATCAAGTACATGCAGTGGTGTGGCAGTACCGGCGCCGATTGCTGAAGCTGCATCTTCTTGGATCCTCATCGTTCTGGATCCTCAGCAAATCTTCACGCGTCAGGCGCTTTAGAAGCGGAATTAGATGTATGGCTGGGCTCATTTTCACCCACCTTTTTTGTCACAGAGGCTGCGGAACACCGATTTGGGAGCGTCAAAGAGAGCAAGCGGTGTGTCATACTCAGCAATCTGACCAGCTTCCAGGACAAGGATGCGGTCATAGTATGCCACAGTCTGAAGGCGGTGTGCTATTGAGATCAGGGTGACGTCTGCAAATTGCGTCTGGATGAGGCAATGTCAAGAGGATTGAATGAGACTTTGACAAGTCAACCTACAGTCTCTAGACCCAGATGCGTCAAGTCCCTGCCATCAATGATGATCCTCCCACCACACGATCCAACAGTCCGGAATAGCGCTTGGGCAATACTGCTCTTTCCTTCGCGAGTCCGTCCAATGATGCCGATCTTCTCTCCAGGCTTGATTGAAAAGCTCAAATCTTTGAGGACCAGGGGCAAGTCTGAACGATACTGCAGCTTGACATCTTCAAAATCTACTTTGGCCATTCTTCATCTTCAAGATCATTGTAATATTGCACGCTCCACATTATTCTAGGAGGCGGTCAATCAAGTCATGAATATCATACACTGACCATCTCTTGTTCACACATTGCTTTCTGCAACCTAGTCTCAAAGTTTGCTTGTTGGTTGAAAGCCCTGATCACAGGTAGCCCAGCAAGCTAGTGATCTAGTCAAGACTGTATTCCTGTTGAGCCAAGGGAACACATTACCTCGAATCTTTTGCTAATCTCCGTTCTTCCTTAAATTAGCACCGTATATATTTTTCCTTACGTATCCTTGACCACACGGTCGTTCTGCTGGCAAAACAGTCGTAGCTGCTTTTCAATCACCATGAATCCCCTCGCACCCGCCGCACCTCCCACACCAAGCTCTTCCCAATCCTCCCCCTCCTCCTCACCCCTCCACCCCCCTTCCGTCATGCACAACACCCGCATTCTCTCATCCCTCGCAACGGTTCCTCTCCTTCCTTCTTACACCTCACCCTTTCAATCTGCTTGGAGTCGTCCTGATGGCCCATCAGCTCGCAGCATGCTCCTCCGGCCTCGTAGCGGGGATACTCGGCCTCACCAACCTCACCGGCTTCGCGCTCTACCTCCTCACATCCCTCCTCTCCGCCCTCACCATCGCCTCTCTCAAATGCGGACTCGACGTGAGTAGGTATGTCGCCCAAGCACATGGATCTGGTGGGAGTGGGGTGGTGAGGTGGAAAGGGTGGTTGGCGTTGTTGGGGATGGGTCAGGAGAATTTGTTGGGGTTCTTGTTGTTTTGGATAGGGAGTTATGCGCTGATACATGGTGAGTTCGGGTGTTTCGCGAACGAGACGGAGCTCACGGGATGGGTGAAGTGTATGATCAATGAAGCTGGGATGCCCGCGATTTTCATGCAATGCTCAAATAATGCTGCTGCATGTCTCAGGGCATTCTGCGCCGCCTTTCATGATGGTATTACATGCGGTCTTTGCGATCTCGGCAGTCTCCTAGGGACATACCTCACTACGTTCCGCGCCCGTCGATCATAGCTCTCATCCCGTATCATCTCACGGCACCGGTCTTCGGGTCAACAGGTCTCAATGGACAAAGCGCAGCCGCCGTCCGCCGTCCTTCCTCCGCCAATAGATTGAACGTCGACGCTGCATTGCGCTAGACCACGCCCATCAGCAAATTGACAAAGCGCCGCTGTGGGTTCTCACCGAGTCCATGACGTCGAGCTGTATTCCCAGACTGCTTATATAGTCCCGTATCCCTTTGGGTACAGGCAGCGTTCTCAATCCCGTCCCGAACATCAGTATTTCTATCCGACATAAGGACTGGTCTCATCAAGAAAGCCAGGTGGCTACCGAGGAGAAGCGGGGACTCACCAGGTCGGGGCACAACAACCTCAAACACCCCAAACCTCTCCTTCGCCCAACCCCTCCATATCTCATCCAACCCCGACCTCGCATCATCCCTCGGCGGATCCACATTCCATAGGAGAGGTTGACCACCGAGGATAATGAGTCCACCAGATACGACGAGGTTGTCACTGAGGTGGAAACCTTTGTCGTTGAGTTTTGTTATGAAGAGGGACGGGCGATCGGCGGTGTCGAATAGGTTTTCGAGAGCGGATGTTCGGATGGGAGGGGTAGAGTGGAGGGGACGAAGATTGAGGTGGGGAGATGGCCGGAACTGGGCAGCGCGAGGAAGAGCGGTGGGTAATCGGGGCGGCATCACTCTTGATTTTACGGTAATCAGGCGTGAATGAAGGAGGAAAGTCGTCGAGGAAACGCGGGGTGACACGGGAAATCACTGGGAACACGTGACTGCTTTGTTTATCAGGCAGTCGCCACGAGTATTGATGAGATTGTCTGCAAACGGCGCATATTCATCATCAATGATGTGGAAGACCCCTGATCCCCTGCTTGGGAATAATCAATCCATCCTGGATTGATCGCCATCACTCCCTTGTCCCTCCCCACCGTGACGTAAATCCGGGTCTCCGTTACATAGAAGATGTCATCTCCACCTCAACTTCGTCCTTTGCGATTGGAAGCATACTGGAGACGTGCTACTGACCCTCGCTCTTACGCTCAGTCATGGTCAACAGCCGACTTTTGAGTTCTGGCGGTGGTCGAGTATTGAGGACCAAGGTGCGTCGCCTGTCAATCCGTTCAAGATTCCAGAAAGGCTGAGGGAGATTCTGTGGCGCTCTTCGACATGGTACATCACCACCGTTACCGTCTCCTCACCAGATATTAGCTCCAATTTGCTGATCAGGCGATAGTCGTCGGTCTGAGCGTGCTCACTGAAACAACCACTTATGTCCGCCTCGCCCCCCACTCCTCTTCCACATTGACTTGACCCATGAAATCAGATGATCGTCGTCCCGATCCTCCCCTACCGACTCCAGAATCTCAAATACGACAACATCTCTACCCGGATCTCTGGCCTCCTCTTCTCCTATTCCGCCGGCGTCATACTGGGTATGCAGCTCACCACGAAGTGCCCGGCTGATGGTGCTCAGTCTCCTTCCCCGTGGCGTTCTACTTCCACCGCTATCCGTGGAGACGTGGACCGCTGGTAGTGGCTGGTCTCGTATTGAATGGAGCGATGGTCATGTTCATGTTGGTGAGATCGTACGCTTCGATGGTGGCCGCGAGGTTCCTGCAAGGTGCGGGTAGCGCAGTGGTATGGTCCGGTCCGTTACAGTGTCTTTCCGACTGCATTCGCTGATCCGCAATAGTCGGGATGGCATTGATGTATGTGCTTGGTAATCAATCAGCAGTGGGACCGACGATGAGCCGTAGATGCGAGAATGTGGACCACGCGCACGTAGGTCGACAATTGGGTTTCGCCCAGAGCAGCTTGATTAACGGAGTATCGACGGTTGCCTGATCATCACTACCAAGCACCAAGGCTGATGAGAAACAGGCCCACCTATAGGCGGCGCTCTATACTCGAGGTTGGGCTGGTACGCTCCCTTCATCTTCCGTATCATCCTCTGTACGGTCGACCTGGTCGCTCGGTGTCTCGTGCTAGAGCGGCCTAAGGAGGTCGACGAGCAAATCGTACCAGATGAGAAGGACGTCGAGCAGAAATCGCTACCACCATCAGATCAAGGCGAGGGCCAGACAACCTCAGACGGTTCACAACCGGATATTACGATGCCTCGTACACCAAAGCCGAATGGACTATCCCCATTCGGTGTACTGAAAGCTCTTTTCACCTCGTCTCGTGGCCTAGCTGCACCATCGTTGAGCGCAAGCTCCGTGCTCATCCTCGGATCACTCTACACGACGTATGTCTTATCCCTTTATCAGCCACGATATACCGCACGATGCTGATGTCTCGCAGACTACCGCTCCACGTTGAGTCGACATGGCATAAACAATCCTATTTCACCGGAATTATCTATCGTGCGCCCTCACACCTTCGGTTATGGTTAATCTGACAGAAATGGAGCAGTCATCGCGAGCATACCGTCCTTCATCGCCGCTCCCCTCACCGGCGCGGTATCCGACCGGTTCGGCGCCGAATTCCTCGCGACTCCCGTCGTGCTCCTTATGATCCCGTGGGTCGGATTGCTGCGCCTCGATAAGAGCTTGGCGGGATTCATCGCATTCTACGCTTTCACTTGTACCGCCTTACTCTCTTCTGACCAAGGAAAGCGTTGAGAGACTTTGCCAGACTTCTTCGCCTGCAGCACGATGGGGCCGGGTGGACGGGAATTGACCTCGGTCGCCCGGGCCACCGTACGAGCTCCTTCTAGCCCCCGAAGTACCCACTTACCCTGACCTGGGGAGTACCGGGATTAGCGAGATCCGTATGTCATTCAGAGGTTTCGTCGGCTGATGGAGGAAGACATGTTCGCGATTTACAATGTGACTTATGCGGTCTCGAGCTCAGTCGGAGCCCTGATCAGCGGTCCGATCTACAACAACAGTTCGTCTGGTTGGTCGGGAGTCTGCTGGTGGGTGACGTCGATCTCGAAGCAGAGGCACAATGACTGATCTCGAAATTAGGTTCTGCCTCGGCTGCGGGATCGCTGGTATACCTATGCCCTTCTTTTTCGCCGGCGACAAGCCTTTAGCACACAGGCTTTTCCGCCAACAGATATCAGACACTTCACCTCGACAGACCAGGTCGCCTTCAGCAGTTTGATAGACTTTGAATGCAGGAAACGAGGGAACATGCAATGCAGTAGATATGCCTAGATATGTCAAAATTGCCTAGATCCCCACTCCTCTTCTCCGTGGCGTTGCCGAAGCCCTCGAACCCGCCCCGATCCCCGCGCTTCGTGGCGTAAAGGCGACCGGAATACCAGCGACCTTCGGCGTCCGGCTGATCGCTTCCAGTCGAATCTTCTCCGCTTTATCCCACTCGATGCTAAATCACCGTCAACCCGACTATTCCAAAGCGAAGAGGGAGACTCACTCCTCTCGCTGCCGCGCCATTTCAGTCTCGAGCTCCGTCTTCTTGCTGAAATCCCGATTGGCTCTTGCTCGTGCCAGGCCGTCGAAGTTCCGCTCGCGAAGACTGAAGAAGACTCCACCGAGCTCGGCTGCGTTGATGTCAGACGATGTGTGACTAGGATATGGAAACAGCTCACCAAGCCAGTATGGGTCGACCGAAGTCACACACATCATGTATTCTGCAAAGTTATGAGCAAGTCCTCGAGGTTCTAAGTGCGTTAGACGGACGCTTAGATGTCAAGACCACTAAGATAGAGGTCAGTATGAGACCGTGCAAATGGCTCAGTGAGGCTCACGCTCATGATAAACAACGTAATCCGGCATGTCTGGACGAATACTCGTCAGCAGACCATCGAGCGGGGTGATAGCAGACTCACAACCCAGTCCGTAAAGCGCGCTTGTCGGATGCAGGACGCAAGGAAGCTGAAATGAGTCAGTCAATTTCGGCGACACTACACGCTCTACTCACAGCTGTTCGCACATTCATGTATTCACCGATTCCCTTGACCCGCGCAGCCTGGTGGAAGTACCCAGCAGTGATGCATTTCCTGATTTCATGTCAGCGCCATATTCCAACCTCACATCATCGCTCACCTCACGACATCCCAGTCAGTCCCCACAGAAAGTACCTCCATCTTCTGTTGCTTCATGATATCCTCCAACTGGCCGCGGACTTCGCGTGCTTTCCGCATGAGCTTCGGATGGAGGAAATGCTTCATGCACCAATGATCGCTGTAACTGCGAGATAATCAGCTGACCGACGGGAAGCAATGACAGTACAACCTACTTATTGCTCTTCCACTGGGTGTACACATGTAGCAGCGTAAGATGATCGCTTTCCGGAACAAAGAACTTCTCCCTCGCAGCATCACTCTCCTCGGCCCGTTGCGGTGGTCGATAAAATACCGATGGTACCGAGAGCATGGATACGATCGTAAGCATTTCAGCCGAGCACTTGTACGCAGTGGCGACGATAAGCATCTTTGCGAGTGACGGTTCCATCGGGAAATCGGACATCTTCCGGCCATCTGCTGTGAGGTCACCGACGTTGTCGAGTGCGCCAAGAACCCAGAGCTGATACATAGAGTTCAATATATTCTCCTGCACGTACGTCAGCGCCAGCAAAGGGAGGCATACACTGTCACGCACCTGGGGTGGCGGGTCCATGAAGTCGAACTCGAGGAGATTCTTCACGCCCAGCGACTTCAGCAGAAGGACTGTATTTGCGAGATTGGTCCGCTGGATCTCTGGAATATTGTTGGAGAAGAGCTCATTAAGATATGCGGTCTCAGTGTACAGCCGGTAACAAAAGCTGGGAACGTTCAGATCCTGTACTGCACGAGCTGAAGTCACATACCCAGGTCCCGTTCTTCCAGCACGCCCAGTTCGTTGTCCACAGTTCGCCTGACTGATCGGGGTAATTTGCAGAGCGTCCATCCCTACTTTTGGATTATATACTTTCATTTTCGAGTACCCTGAATCCACGACGTAGAGGATACCGTCGACTGGATTTCTCAGATTTGCCTGATCATCGAAGCGCATAGGAGACCTACCGGTCAATGAGGTCTCAGCGATGTTGGTAGCCACCACGACTTTCCGTCGACCGTCAGGCGTAGGCTGGAAAATTTTCGCTTGGAGATCTGCCGGCATCTGGGAATAGATGGGCAGGACCGCTATTGCAGGGGGCTCGTCAAGCTGCGATAGTCGTTCTGCCGCTTGTCAGCTACAAAAGCTGCTTCCGAACTCACCTTCGATGACCTCGCACGTCGCTATGATATCTTCTTGCCCCGTCATGAAGACCAGAATGTCCCCAGCGGGATTTGACAAGTGAATCTGCAGGACTTGCTTGATCGCGCTGTCCACGTAATCCTCGCACGGAGATTTGCTGTGGAAGATCTCGACAGGAAAAGTTCTTCCGGGGATAGTGTAGGTTGCGGCATTGCCGTAGAATCGGGAGAACTATGCAAGCATTGTTAGTGTCCTTCGGTCCTGGCTGTGATCGCAGTGCAAACCTTTTCTGCATTCATCGTTGCTGATGTGATGATGAGCTTGAGATCTCTTCTTCTGGTCAGGACTGCAGCTTTGTCAGCCGATGCATGTTTCCAATATAGGGGCAACGCACTCTTCCGGAGCAGACCCATCAAGATATCCGTGCTCAGAGATCGCTCGTGCGCTTCGTCAAGGATGATGACGCTATATCGATCGAGATCGCCCTCATTCAAAGATTCCCGTAGTAGTACACCGTCGGTCATGTCTAGGAGAACATGAATCAAAAGCGAAGATCGGCTTGATATACTCACATTTGATTTTTGTATCCTTGGATGTACAGTCCTCAAATCGGATGGCGTAGCCTACGAGTGCTCCAAGATCACACTGAAATCCTGATCAGCTTCCGCCATGCAGTGAGGATGTCAAGCGTACCTCCATCTCCTCGCTGACCCGCTTGGCGACGGACATGGCTGCCACTCGCCGGGGCTGCGTACACCCGATGATCCCATTACTACAGTATCCATCCTCATAAAGGAACTGCGTGAGTTGAGTCGTTTTCCCTGACCCAGTCTCGCCAACAACGACCATCACTGCTCTCAATCAGTCATCACCTGGGCGAACAAGCCTAGGACGGACCTTGGTGATCTCGTATCATCGCCATGAGCTCCTCTCGAACGGCAAAAGCAGGCAGATATTCTCGTTGCTCCTTCAGGGTCCGATTCTTCGCAAAGGCTGATTGACCTTCAGACTTTTGCAAGTGCGTCGAGAATTGAGAGCCGGCTTTGTAGTTCTTACCATCGTCGTTTTGACCCTCTGCTCAAGATGAGCTGAATGATGCGTTCCTTTCTTCTGGAAGCACCTACCAGCTCCAAGATCTGGTTCATCCTTGACGCCCATGAGGTTACCAAGCGTGGTCCCGCTGAGCGACGCCGCCTTAGCCGCAGCCTACCAACCATCAGTTTGCCTATTTATGAATGCCGTGAAAAATTTACCTTTTCTCGCTCCTGCCGTTCCCGCCGTTCTCGCACTAGTAGACTTCCCTTCTTGCTGAACACCGCCAAGTCACTAGTCGGATCTCGAACAGGATTTATTGGCTCCAACTGCCTCGTGTACGCTACAGTACCGTCCAAGAAGGGTGGCTTCAGGTCATGCACGAGCACATGGACTTTCGAGTCCTGGTCATCGTCGAAGTCCGTATCGACGCCCTGGCGTTGAGCCACACCGGACTGCAGCATTCGATTCGTCTCCCACAGGTCGTTATCGGCATTCTTCGGGTCGAATCAGCGTCAAGCAGACGAACAGCGGTTTGAAACTTGCGAATTGGGCTTGCCGTGCTGTCTGCCGTTTGACCGCTTTCTGCTGGAGCTCCTCTTCCTTCGCACGCTCGAGATTCTCCCATTGGCCAAACGGATTATGCTCCTCATCCCCAGCCTGAAAAAGGAAATTTAGATTGGCGATACGCTAGGAGAAGGGAACTCACCACTGCTCCTTCGTCGTCGTGGCTGTACCAGTCTCTGTCCAGGCGGACTTGCTCCTCCTCCCACTCCTTTCCCCCCACATCCAGTCCATCATCTCGATCCGGAGAGTCCCTATTTGCTCCTCTCGCAGATCGGGGAGTCTGATCCCACCCCATGTTCCGTTTCGAGCGTTCCGCCTTCCCCCGTCCTCCTGGGACCGGGAGGCGTCCGGCCCTCGGTGTCTCGTTCCATCCCCTATTTGGCACTCTCAGGCTACCACCGTCCATTTCTTTACCTCCCCGCACGGATCGAGGTGTTGGCGCCGCGTCCCAGCTTTTGCCGTTCTGCGCGTGGCCGTTCCCGGTCTCACCCCTAGGTCCTCCTCTGTCTCTATCGTTCGGATATCCTCGACCGTTCCGGTCATCGCCATTCCGAGCCCGGTCTCGATTTCGGTCGTCGCCATAAGAGCCTCGATTCAACTTGGACTGGAAATCGTCCAATGCCCTGCCTCTCGAGTCACGGTCTCCATTCCCGGCGATGGTAGTAGTAGAGGATGTAGGCATATTGCGCTCTCTTCTCCGAGCTGCAAGCCGCCGTTGAGCGTCTTCAGAGAGTCCGCCGCCATGACTAGGGGTCTCATCCGGCCGGACTCGGACAGCTTCTCTGCGGAACGGGATTGCCGGAACTACAATAGTTCAGCCAAGTCTGAAGGTGCAAGCTTACCCTTGAAGACCCCTCCAGATACTGCACTCCCATTCTCATCCTCATCAGCTTCCAGCTTCGTTCGCTTGCTAGGAGGCTCTGAACGGCCGGAGACTGCTGCAGCCTGTGCTCTCTTTTCGACGGCAAGCTTGTCGAGTCCGAGGAGGGATGGTCTGGCGCCTTGAGGTGCCTTGAAGGCATGAATCTGAAGAGGAAATTTAGCGAGAAATCGCAATGCTTCAATACCAATCACGCACGTCCCCACCAGACCGCATCAAACCACCTTTCCGCTTCGGTTCCGCTGCGAGGACATCTGAGCTCTCATGGTCCATGCCCTCCATCCGGGCATCGCGGTTGCCGCCGGCTCCGCCTGCACCCAACATCCTGGGCGGCGAACGGTTCGATCCCCGGCGGGTGGTGTGTCCGTTCTGCGAATTCATGGAGAGATGGGCAAGGATCCGGGAGTGTATCGACAGCATGTTCTCCTCAGGGAACTTGCCGAAGGTGGAGACAGCTATTACGATATTATATTGAGGGCTTCAGAGGGGGATATCGAGACCACCCACCATTGAGGAACGCTTCGCCTGTCCTATTGCCTTTGGCAATATCGATCATGCGCCGAGCCAGGAGATCGTTTGGGTTGATAGCGTTCGTCAATCTAGACATCTAATCGAGGTGTCAGGGAAGTAGGGCGAATTACGAAGGACAGTAAGACTCACCTGAATTGCGAGCTGGTGGATGAATTCCTGCTCCGAGGCTGCCTCCGTCGGCGCCGTCGGTGATCTCGCAGCCATCTTGGCGAATCTCTCGGCCGTACTACTGAGGGAGAGTTCTCGCCTTGTATCCCTGTTTCTCACTCGATTTCAAACTTGAATAGAGAAAGCAACGAGAGATCTGGAGCATGAAAACAAAATGGAAGACGGAAGCAAATCTAGAATTCCCTCCTACATCACTTTGGATCTCTTTCAAAAACTATCGGACACCGTAAGAGCGAGGTCAAGGAAGGGCTCAGAGCTCTGGTGGTGGCCGTGGATGGAGGAGGAATCATGCAGGAGCTGGTCACTTGCCGGAAGGCGCTCGGGAAGTCAAAGGCAGACAGCTTGATTGACGGGTGTGTACTTCCGCTTCGTCCGTCAGATCAGGCTGATACGAAGCTTCAGGAAACTATATCATCAAGCTTTTGACCTCGCGCTTGAGCCTTATCCCGATGATTGCCATCTTGAACTCCTGTCCTTCCTCGTTGTGCTATTTCGCCAGCTCAAAGCCACCCTCGTTTGGGCAAACGAACGACCGGAAGCCGAGGCTATAAGCGAGATGGTCCACGCAAGACTGGCTCCAGCAATACGGCCTGGAGAATCTATTGCCGATATCATCTCCACGAATATGGATAGCTCCCATAAGACTGCCCAGCTACGAGCTGGAGATGTCCTCCTTGCCGCATGTCGAATGGCCGACTCGCTCCCACCTCCAGCTTCCTCAGGATCGACGCCAACATCAATACTGGATCCTCTTTTCACGCTGATATTGGATAGCGGCACCAGCTCTCGGCTCAGCTTGGTGACGATCAACATCATGATCGAGCACGTATCGCCTTCGACCATCCCAGTGAATATACTGGATGATATGCTGCATGACCTTGATTCGATGGATTCGTCCAGCTTACGGTGCTCAATCATTGTCAAACTCCTTCCCCGTAGGCGAGGAACTGTGCCATCTGACGTTGAAGAGACGAAGGAACGGTATAGGCTCGAAAAGCTTATCCCGTATTTCGACTCGTCCCGACCGCCGATGACCCTGACCAACCTCACTCGATACCTACTTCCTATGCTCTTTAAGGCTCACCCCTCGTCGGCTAAAGAACTCCTGCAGATACTGGGTGATCCCGTTCGAAAACCCTCCGTTCCGGATTCGGACAGCAAGCGGATTCGGTCTCCATCGCAAGACAAGACCTTCTCCTCATGGGTCTCAGTCGCTTCCCTAGCTGTATCGCTAGGCCATGTCGATATCGAGGATCTGCCTGAATTGGACTTATCGGAAGCTGTTGCGCACGAGGATCCGGACGTCCGATTGCGAGCCTTTCATCTTCTTGCTGGTGTCAAGGATCTCTTGCGGCCTCGGACCATGGACCTAACCAAAGAAAGCATGAGGTGGAACGCGACTCTACCCAGTGCAGGGTACATCTTGGCTTCTCAATGTAAGAGGCTTCAGCTGAGATCGTCTTGACCATACAGGAGCCGGTCGGAGTTCGCATCAGCGGTGCACAGCTTCTTCACTCGCCTTAAAACGATGCAAGAGATCGATTCGAGACGTGAAACGAAGGAGGCGAAACTTTCCTCAGATATCGTACTGAACAGCACAATCAATTATCCGCAGACCTTCCGGCTTTGGTTCTTGGACAAATGCATCGACCCAGGACTCGATACGGCTCGTCGATATCCCGTTGTCGAAGCGATCCTTGCCCTCTCACTGCTCGGCCTGTACCTAGACATCTTCGGAGGCCAGGCAGGCATTCAAGAGAATGTTTTCACCAGTCTACGCGTCTCTGCGCTATTCGCCTGTCAAGCGAGCGAATTTTCGGAGGTGCGCTCTCGGGCGCGAGCAATGTAAGCATTTTGCACGTGTCCTTCCCCTGCCTGACTCTCTATCTTTCTTAGCCTCGAATCTGCCGTCATCCCATTACCTGGATATGAGCATCTTGCTACCGGAAAGACTCAGACCTTGCTCGCGTCCGCCTTTGCCTCGCTAAGTCACCCACGAAACACGCAAGCCGAAGCGGGGAAAGCTTCGCTGTGTATCATTTTCGAGAAGCTTGTCCAGGGCGCGAATGCTGGAGGTCAAGCGGGGTCTGTTGACTTCGTCTCGAATATTGTCGACAGTCTGGATGCTCATCTGCGGGAAGTCGAGTTCGACCTCGCGAAAAGGTTAGAGGATTATCCGCTCCACGGACATTTAGCGGCAATCCGGTAGGTGTCGATCAGCTAGATTGGTGAAGCTGATTTTTGGGGGTCACAGAGACATCGTCGGCTGCATCCGATTGGAATCCCGCGTCACGCAATCGGCTATGCGGCCGCTGTTCCATCGTCTGTTGGAAATCGTCAACCGGGTTTGGGCGGTCACCAGCCGAGTGATCTCTCTGGCACTGACCGAACCTCACGATGACGACGAGAACCATTCAAATCGGGCTGACCATGAGATTGCGCGAGCTCACGAGGTCCTCGGCGGCACTGGCGATATGGACGACGAGGATGAATCAGTGGATTATACAAATTTGCTATCTGGATGCTGGAGAGGTTCCAAAGAGGCTGGGTACGGCAATCGATACCACCCCTCGATCGGGTCTAACATGCCTCGCAGTGATCTACTGGCAATGATTTTCGTCCTTCCCCTATCGACAGCCGGATCAGCTCGAATCATCTGGAACAAGGATGAAGTCGATAAAGCTGGTCAATTCTTCCTGACTCTCTTGCATGAAGTCCGTCATCGCGGGACGTTCTCGAAGATCGCGCTTGCATTCGCCAGGCTGGTCGATGCTGTCAAATCCGTCGAGGGCCTTGCGGATCTGCGCCGAGTCTGGCTCGATGTAGGTGTTCCCGGATTCTGAACTATAACCTCATTGCTGATTCGACGCGCAGCAAGAGCTCGAGATTATCGCCCAAGACTCCATTTCGACTACTCGTCGATCCGCCGCTTTGCCTTACAGTGTGCTTTCCATCGTCTCCGGCGACCGAAGCCTCCTCGATCACGCTTTCGACCACCTGATCACGCTCACGCGAAGCGACAACGAGAACTTGTCCGACATGACAAGGGTACACGCCTTCAACATCCTCAAGATTGTATTTCTCGATGCGCGACAGAGTAAGGAGTTCGACCGATACTTCGAGAGAGCTTTAATGGCCGCATTGCAGGCTTTCTCATCGCCAGAGTAGGTCCCTTGTCCCGGTCGAACGAGAAGAGACTAATATCAGACAGCTGGAACGTGCGGAATGTCGGTCTCATCCTTTTCTCGACCCTTGCGCATCGATCCCTAGCTTTGGGTCGAAGTTCGCAAGACTTCTACCGATCTCGTGCGGTCCTGGGTACTCGACAAACACTGAATACCTGGCACACCAGATACCCAAGCATCATACCTTTCATGACGGATTACCTGCACCGAATGAAGACCGACAGCGTAAACATTTCCAGAACAGCACAGCATTCACCGTTGTTTCCGATTCTCATCATTATTAGGAGTCTTCGATATTCAGTGGAAGGCAAGCAGCTGCAGGATGCTTTGTTACCGGAAGTGCTACCGTATCTCAGCAGCCCTGAGTGGCAGGTGAGGATTGCACCCGGTGACAGCTGAGTACCCGCTGACAAGCCGCAGGTCCGGGGAGTAGCTGCTCAAGCTGTGTCTTCCCTCATGTCTCCTTCAGAAGCCCTGAACCGAGCGATGGCCTTCAGGCTAAGATCTGGACTGTCATCCTCGAGTCCCAACATGCTACATGGTCAAATACTCCTCTTACGACACCTCATCGCCGAGGTCATCGATTGGAGAGACGATGCAATAGAAATCAAAGTTGGTATCGAAGCGGTTCTTTCAGATCTGATACAGAATCCTTTGATGAGGCCCAGGTGCTCGCTTGTCACCAAAGCGGCCCTTGACTGTATTTCCGCGTACTGCGAATCAACAAAACAAGCTTCACCTGCCCTGATCAAGAGCGCTATCGGGTCTGCTGAGGCTATCTTACGGACCAAGCCGAGTACCTCATTCCCAGGACACAGTCTTCTCCTTGAGACTTGCGCCAGCATAATTTGCGTCTACGGTCATCCATCTGAGATCTTGCGTCAGCTCCTTTCGCCTCTATCTGGCGAAGACGAAACTCTGGTCGCTCTGGAACACTTGGACAGCTGCGGAATCTCCCCTGATCTCCCGGTCCTCCAAAGACTCCTAGCTCTTGCTGCATCCGATCAATCTGAGGCGATTCAAGCAGCTGCGATCCGCACTCTGGTCTGCACCGAGTGGGACGAGGCTGCTATTACCAGCGTCCAGGGCGCGACTCGCGAGAAGTTTTGCACCCACTTATTCGCCATGGTGCGTAGAACCAGTTGCGTGCCGCTCAGAGAAGCGGGTCTACCTGCTTTAGGATGGGCGACGGCCTGGGTGAGTTATGACGAGACTTTGCGATTTCATTCCTGCTGAGGGGTCCCACAGACTTTCAAAGTTGCACCGCCTCCCGTGACCGCGAATGCTTCTCACTTAGGAGAGCTTGCATACCTGCTGCTAGATGCGTCAGAAGAAGACCAAGTAAGCGAAAATATACTTACAGCCAAAAATGGCATTGACAATTGAGCAGTCTCAACCTGCACGATGGTCAGCTCTGCAATGCATCACCCATCTCACTCGGTATCTCTTCCCTTCCTACAAATCTCAAGCTGTATTTGCACCGATTCTCTCATCTTTGCATCTTACCCTCCTTCGACTCCTTCAAGATGACGACGTGGAGATTCGTCTAGGCACGGCGAGAATCGTGAGCTTGGGACTAGGAAACTCTCGACCGGTCGTCCACGCCATGGCTCTAGACATATGGTGGAAGTGGCTGGATGGCTATGTCCAGGAATCCGATGGGACGGAAGGATGGATAAGTTGGCTATGGGAACTCTGTATCGACGCCAAAGGCTTCGGTAAATCGCTTTCTACAGTCGCGCAATCTTGATCTGACGGATGGTACAGATTTCGATCTTGCCACAATCGAAAAGGCTGCCACGAATCCTTTCGAAGTACTATTCGAGGTTGAGCCGCCAAACCTCTTCAGAGACGCGCTCATTGACTGCGAAAATGCTACGTCGCTCCTCACGAAACTCGATCCGTCAGACTCGTCAATCGCCGAACACCGTGCCACCCTCATCGCCTTTCACAGCAGAGCCGAAGCCGCTATAGCCTCGCTCGATCACGTCAGCCCAATTGATGACGCCTGGGAAAGGCGTCGCGTGCTAATGAAGCGAATGGATATCCAAAGGCGGGCTTTGACGGTACTGTCGAGTACAAAGGAGTAGGATGATGCTGGAAGCTGCTTGGATTTCGGACACCTCAGATCAGATACATACATTTGCGCCGCCCTTAGCGTTTCATGTTTTCAGGTAACGGTGCCCCGGTTGCCCAAACTCGTGGCATTGCGCATCTGTCTTCACTTTCCGATTTCGGTCTAGTGATCATAATCTGGGCGATGCTCTCAACAGTTGGAATACTCTGACTGACTCAGAGCTCCCTGTTCGCCCCCAGTCTTCCCAGCGCGACTGTTCATTGCCAAGACTAGTTCACAATCCTACGTCTAATTTCACCAAGGCGCCCACCATCCAACCACATGTTTCACCTCGATCAACCCAAATGGCCTATCGAACCCAACATTCGGCGGTATCAATATCTAGCAGATAACGATACACCATATCACCTCGGAAGACCAGTCACCTTCGGCCCTGCCGGTCTCCTCAGCCCACTCATCGACCCCAAAATTCTCTGCCTCCTTCGGCCGCCCGATCAAATTTCGCCATCGACGAATACCTCAACCTCCCTGCCACAGCGACGACCTCCACGCTATCGGATCAGTACTTTCCGCATGGACGATTCGTGGAGGCGAGGCATGACCACGAGGTACCCGAAGAAGTGCGGTGGAAGAAGGTGAAGAAACGATGCAGGGATGATCTCGCCCCGATCGATGTGTTGGAGAAGCCTATGCGAGAACGTGAGTGATAAGGTCCCCACGGTAAGCCGGCTGATCGTCAGCCATTACAGGCGTATTTGACTGGACGCCAAAGGGCAGAGAATTTCGGATGCGGCAGCGAACCTCGGTGTCTACGCCCAATACGACTCCGACAATGTAGTCAGCCTGCATATCCAGATCTTCGAGCACGCTCAAATCACATTCACCAAGGTCAAAGACCTCTGGCCGAAGAGTGATCTCTCCGTCCTGACACGTGAGGTGCAGTCCAGAAAGATTCCGGTCGGATTTGATCAGGATCCATGTGAGCTTCGCGATCCTTGCATTGCGTTATTGACGCTACACGGCATCACCCAGGGCAAAATCTCGACGGACGGCGATAAGGGAGAGGGTAAGTTGATGAGCGCGATCGAGGACTTGCAGCAGGTCTGCAACGAGATGGTGCGGTATTTCCATCTCTCCGACGTCTGCTCACATCATTTCGTCAGAGTTCGGTCCCCTTACGGTGTGACCCAGGCTTCGAAGTGTTCCACGATCTTTCCAGAGCTTCTTTGTCCCGACAAGCCTCTTCCGACACGAGGACTGCTCCATTCCCAATACCTAGCGACTTTTCCCCAATCCATCCGTGGAGCCAAGGACGCGCCGAGTCCATCAGTCGGCCTTCCGAATTCAAGTGATAGTACACGCTGGATCCGCGCGACATCCCTCACAAAACGAGCGCCCTTCCTTGCTCAGCCATCAGAACTGACTGTCCACGGTCCTTGGCACGCCCTCGAGACTTCACGTCTACCAGGCCTGGTCGAGATGTCGGGCTCACAGGGCGACGTGGATTAGGATTGGGTGAGTCAGGAGTTTTGACCAACGAGGACCGGTCATCAGGTGCTGTGCAAGGGCGTGGAGATGGGCCTGAGAGGTGAGCTTCACCCTGATAAGCTGGTGACTGCGCTGAAGAAGGGCTAGTGAGCGGGACGAGGGCGTCTAGGAAGGTCCGACAGCGGAAATTCAAGGTCGCTGCCGAGGAGATGAGGGGCGATCTGGGGGAAGTGGGGGTGGAAGACTCTTTATCCACTTGCTATCCGACGATACCGACTTTGGAGACGACGTCGCTACCCTGGAGAAGGAGTAGAAGATGAAAGGTAACTTTCCCAAGGACGTCACCATGCAATGCATTTCCTCTCCCTTCTGTTCTGTCCGACTTCCGCCCTAAAACCCATCCTCCCTCAACTTCAACATCAACCCGCCATAAAACTTTGCCAAATCAAATTTATCCCTCCTCTCCCGATCCCTCTCCTCACCCTCCTTCCTATCCCTCCTCGCCTCCTCCCCATCCTTCCCACCCCTCTCCTCCTTCTCCTTCTCCCTCACAGCATCCGCCAACTGTTTCCTTCCAGTCTCGATACTCTCCCCTCCGGGCAGTAGATCTGTCACCCAATCCAACACCTGTCCGACCTGTGCTATATCCCAGGTAGACCCCGTACTTGTCCCCGCTTTGCCAGACTCCCTTTCCTGCTTCAATTCGCTCGCTTGATCCGCTGTTGATTTCGTCTCTCCCCCGCCGCCGAGTCCAAGATACTCCCCCACACCCCGTCCGAGACCACCTTGCCAATCCCACCCTCCTGGCACAGACTGATCCGGTTTCCCTTCGGGTTTATGACTCGTCGTTCCCCCATTCGGGAAGAGTCCACCTTCACCCCGTAAATCCCAATGATGACACGGGTCCACCGCTCCGATAAATTCCCCCCATTTCGCTGAAGTGACGGATACGAGCCCGTCGTTCCCCTCGTATTCTTTTCCGGAACGACCATGGTCCTCTGCATACCCCTTTTCGGCGGCTCCATCGAGCACGAGCTTGGGGAACCAGAGTGGGTGGAGGACGGACATCTTGGTGGTCCGTCCTGCTACGGAGGTGTATTTGACTGAATCGAGGTTGGCAGTGGCGGGATTGAAGTGGTCTCGTAGGAAATGGGTGGTGAGGTTGGAGTAAGCTGGGGAATCGAAGATGTTGAGCAGGTAACGGCTCAGTGCGGAAGTGAAGCCATATAGCGAGGAATTCTCTTTCGGCTGATCGTCCGGCAAGGTTAGGAGGGGCGATCTGAGGGAGAATGGCAGAGCCGCGGCGACTTTCGCAGACGAAGCTGCCATAGCGGCCGTCGCGACTGCGGCTGCACTGCCGACCCCAATGTTGGCGCTACACCAATCCATAAATGGACTTCCCCGGTGTGGTGTGCCGATAGTGGTAAGGGAAAGAGGAGTGTAGGTTGTAGGTTTGATGGTGGAGATGAGATGTCGACAATCGAGGCCACCCATACTGTGCGCTACGAAGTTGACTCCAACACCTTTGGGGAGTCGTTCGCTGAGGAAGGCGTGCATCTGCTCGGCGCGCTCTTTCACCGACCCGGTGCTTCGCCATCTCAGCAGGAGTGCGACCGAAAGGACCGGGTTGACTCACCCTTTGACACCTACGACCACAACTTTGACACCCATACGATCTCGCAGAACCTCCAAGACTGACGCCCAATAGTGCAGCTTGAGCGAGGGGAAGAGTGGGATAGGGGTAGCCGTCGAGAAACCATATAGCCCTGATCGCCCTTCAGTCCAGCTCATCTCCTTCAACCTCCTTTAGCATGACTCACCATGACAGAGCACGACTATCTCCCGTGGCGGCTTGGCAGCTCCCGTTACAAGCAACCTCTCATCATTCATCAACCGATAGATCTCGCTCGGTTCCGGCGGTAACCTCGGATCGGGTCTCAGCGGTTCTCTCCTCGCCGAAGGTCCAGCGACCGGTATCCTCGGACTCGGCTCCACTCCGGCCAACACCCGCCTCTCCTCTATACTCGCGCGAAGGATCCCACTTTGAGCGGAGATGTGACGTGGATGGGGAAGGGCTCGCGCTTTGCCTTTGCGGATTGCGCTGATGGTTGGAGGGGTGTCGAGCCACTTTTGCAGGATGTATCGGGCGAGCTGAAGGTAGCGGAAGGGGGAGATGGTGGTCCCCATGTCGAAAATTGCTGGGAAGGGATAGACGGGCCAAGCTATAGGTAGATACGCATGAGAATGGGTTCAAAGGTGGAGATGATGGTGATGGTGCACGACGAAGCGGGGAACACCGACTTTGTTGTCTTCGCGAGATTATTACGTCACATCGTACCGGTACTCGGGATTCCGGGAAACGGATGGATTCGCCCATTCAGATTGTGACTCGGTACTATGACTTCCAGAAGGCGTCTCAGAGTCTCAGCTCCACATGGTCGGTTTCACAAGGCCCTTGTGTACCAATACCCCTGGGGAAGACCCTTCTTACGAGAGAGTCGCCTGACTAACAAAGTCGATGCCACGCCATATGGAGCACTAGGCAAAAAGGTACGGTATTCAACCCGGTGGAACTGGCTGTATCTCCGATGCCGGTGATGGGCTGTTGTCAGTGACACTGGCGATCCCCTCCCACTTCCCGCTCTTTATCTTCACGGCCGGGGCACGGTGACCAGTCCGCCTTGTTCGAGCCGTAGCGGCTGAAAAGACGGCCTCGCCAATGGTCGTACCCAAGTGATGCAACACTCTCGCGGTTTGTAACCAAAGCAGACATGGGCTGATGGCCGAGTATGATGAGATACTTTCCAGTTGGACGTGACATCGGCCTTTGTAGTAATCGTGGTTGAGCCAAGGAGAGCACTGACATTTGATTGGATCTCATGGCTGACACGGCGTCTTATGGAGATATCAAGGACCGTCCTGTATCGCTGCTGTGGTCAATGCACGCAGAGAAGCATATTCCATACCCGCTATCACCCACCCTTGTCCGAAGCTGAAACGTCTCACCTCCCACGCGTCACAAAGTCGCGTGTGCCGGACCGATTAAAATCTCCGCAGCTCCCTAGATCTCCCTAGATGTTGACTTTGACACCAAGCCTCCTGCACCCTCACCAGGCTGGTTCTGGGCCTGAGCCCTTCTCGTAGATACTTGACTCTGGTCTCGCTGTAATCTAAGCATCGGATTCTCCTTTGAAGGGGATCGAGCGGAACGATCAGAGACTGCGCCTCACCGCCTCGACCCGCATCGCTTCATTCATTCGAAAACGTCTCACTCTTTGAGTCATCAAATCACTGTCTATACTCGACAACGGCGGGATCAGCATCTTAGGATACGGCAGGAGCACTCGAGCATTATACACCCATCCAACGCGCATGACACGCAACACACACACCCCACACAACATGCGGCTCAGCACCCTCCTCGCCACACTGCTCCCCCTCCTCGCCTCCTTCGCGTACGCAGCGACAATCTGCAACAGCGACTCCTCCCTCTGTGACAAACTTTATTCGAACGTGACTTTCATCGGCGCCCATGACTCGTACGCGGTAGGAAGCAGTATCGCCGACAACCAAGATAAAGACGTCACTTCCCAACTAAACGAGGGCGTCCGAGCTCTACAAATCCAGACACATAACGCGAGCGACGGGATCCACGTGTGCCATACTTCCTGCTCACTGGTGGATGGGGGTACACTCGAGAGCTACCTCGCGAAGGTCGCGTCGTGGATCTCGTCAAACCCGAACGACGTGATAACACTGGTCATGGTCAACATCGATGACCTCCCCCCTACGGCATTCACATCCGCCTTCACAGCCTCGAATCTATCCAACCATACCTACTCTCCACCCTCGGCGACCGTCTCACTCTTCTCGTGGCCTACGATGGGGACGTTAGTTGATGCGGGCACGACGCTGGTGGTGTTCATGGACCAGGAGGCGGATTTCTCGAGCGTGCCGTATATCATCGACGAGTTTAGCAATATGTGGGAGGACACGTATGGTGGGTCGTCCGATGGTGCCTCAGGTCATGACTCACGGGTGATGGGTATGGTAGACGTGACGACGAGCGATTGGAGTTGCGCGACGAATCGGTCGAGTGGGAATCCGGGGTCGACGATGATGCTTGTTAACCACTTCCTCGATTCGGTGAGAAGACAGCTCTCTGGTGTAAACTTAATGCTGATGGGAGTTGGTAGACATATAGCCTCGGTGGCACGCAGCTTTTCGTACCCGACAAAGCGAACCTCAATACCACTAACTCCGCGAGCAGCATCACCCAGCACGTCGGCAACTGCCAATCCATCTGGGGGTACGTCCCTCTCCCCTCTCCCCTCTCCCCTCTCCCCTCTCCCCTCTCCCCTCTTCCCTCTCCCCTCTCCCCTCTCCCCTCTCCCCTCTTCCCTCTCTCCTCTCCCCTCTCTCCCTCTCTCCTCTTCCCTCTCTCCCCTCTCCCCT
>JAABUP010000176.1_pt1 | contig 144991 bp, 207 predicted proteins | sample 5559201 | NCBI WGS metagenome assembly JAABUP01 (sample SAMN10711887, study PRJNA513373) | rock metagenome | isolation source: Antarctica rocks | place: Antarctica | reverse complement strand
GACCTGAGAACTGAGGATTGTCAGCCAAAAACACTGCCAGGCCTTTGAGCTGCTGCCTTGCATCACGCAATGATGGGGCTTTGATAGTCTCCTCAACAAACTCGTCATTGATACCTGAGTCTGAGTCACTGTCAGCAGGTTCTTCGTTGACAAATGCGACCAGTTCTTCATCAGTGAGATCTTGCTCCACCTGAGTGAGTTATTGCAAAAGCCGAAGAGAACGTGACCTGTTTCTCATTGGGGAAGTTCTGGAACTCCTCTGCAGAAAGAGCATCACTGCCGAGTCTCAAGTTAGCAATCAGTGAAGACAACTCAGCATTTGCCTCTTCCGCTCTGGTTTTCTCACGCTCGTCAGCATTGACCAGCTGAGCATTCCAGACTGGTGGCAGGATGTCCAGTTTGCGCCAGCAGTTACTGATGGTCTGGTTAGACAGCTCGCCAAATGCAGCAACACTCCACAGTATTGCTTGTCTGACGCCTGGCATGAGCATTGCCAAGTCCTTGCCTGTCTCAGTTGCTTCATACTGTTCGATGTACCATCGCAGCATGTGGGCTTTGTAGTGAGCCTTGAAGGCTGCAATGATACCAGCATGAAGGGGCTGGACATGTGATGTTGTGTTGGCTGGCAGGAACACCACAAGCACGTTGGTGAGCTTGATGGTCTGCAAGCCGTGCTGCTCAGTTGCTGACACTGACGGAATATCGTGACTTGAGGCATTGTCCATGAGCATGACAATAGATTTGCCCTGACTGGCCATGCGGCTGTTGACTGACTTGATCCAGCTGTCAAAGATCGCTATGGTCATCCAAGCCTTTCTGTTGTGAAAGTAGTCAACATGATCTGAGGGTTTCCACAGGTTGCCGAAGTCCCTAGGCTTTGCTGCTGTGTGGATCACCACCAGTTTGAGGCGGTCTGTGCCTGTTACATTGGTGCAGACACCTAGGGTGATGCGATCCTTTTGCATCTTGAAACCACGCACAGAGCCTGCAAGTGTAATTTTCGTGGCATTGCAGTGTGTTCACAGCCATTTGGTACGCTCTTTTCAAACACCAGTCACAGTACTGCGGGCTAATTCAGGCTTGTTTAGTTGCGTTTGCAGCAGTGCAGTCAGCTTGTCCTGGGACAGGCGTTTATGCTCAACAGCAAGTTGACAGATCTTTTTGCGATCAAGATCACTCAGCTGCACACGTTTTCGGGACATTTTAGCGTCGGCAAGGGCTGCAGAACATGTACGTGCGCTTGAGTGGCTGATGAGACGCAGTTTGAGGCAGCTAATCGCAGCGCAAAGAGCCTACAAGCGCGTTTGGCCGCCAACAGCAAATTGCTCTACAGCGACATATTGCCAATTTGGCCGGTCGTTGTAACGGGCGTCGTTGCTGTTGTAAGGAGGGAATTTGCAGTGCAAACCAACCGTTTTCGACATTTTGGTCGTTGTATCGCGATTGTCAGTGTATAGGGCGTCGTTATAAGGAAATTATACTACACAAGGTGCGCTACCTGGATGGCACCCGAGACACGATACAATTCTGTTCTTTCATTCTGCGCCTCCACTGTAGTCTGTCAATGTATCAAGCTTGTGGTCTTGCAGGTGAAGGCGACCATTGTCATCTTGAACCCACTTGAGGATGTAAACCTGCCCATCTGGTGCAACTGCATGAGAAGCTCCCATAGCCACCTGGGACAACAGATGGAAATCATCTGCAAATAATACCAGATGAATGCAGTGCTCTTGCTGCACTGTTACCAATAAATTCTGTGGCTGCACAAATTCAAACAACAAAACATGGTGGCAACTAGTACAAGCAACAGAAGCACACTTTGGATCAGTACAACTTCATGATCCATCCCAGCTGATGCCTTTGGGAAAATGTTTTGCTGGAGCAAGTTCATCTCAGTCACAATCTGTGCAGGGGGCAGATAGCAACTGAACTGTGATGTTCACTCTATTCACAAGCTGCAATTCTGATACTACCTGCCTAAAGCGAAAGCACTTGCCTGAAGAACAGTGCCTCCATTCAGCATGAGCTCAGTGGTCTCGTGCATATGCTGAGCATGCTTGATTTCAGCTTCATATGCAACAGCCATGAACACTTCTTCCAGTGGAGTCAATCGCAGCTGCACATCTCCAATCTGTAGCGTGTCCTTCTCCTCCTGAACGGCATAGATGCTTTCACGTCATGTGAAAACAATGCTGTGCCATGATGTCTGCAGTCCACTTTCTAGACAGATGAGAAATGTGTTCTGGATCCAGCTTATCAAACATACAGCTGGATAACATTGCATCACGTATCTAATTGTCCCCAAGCTGCAACAAGCACATAATCACTGCAAATCAGCAGCAGTAGACAACAGCCGAATACTTGTCAGGCAGCACAGCAGGGCCATCTGCAGCGCACACGGTATCTCACCTTAATCTGGGCAAAGAAGTGAGTCAATTTTGGTTCAGCCTCTGTTGGCACTTTGAAGTGAAGGTGTGTCTCCAGCTTATCCACCAGGACTGCTCCTGTGTGCTGCTGCACAAAAGCTGCAACCCGTTGCAGCCTGTCTTCTTGAACACTGCTGCTGCTGCTGTGTACATCCTGCAAATCGGCCAAATGGGCTTTTTTACTCCTAAGACCTTGCATGCCTTGCACGTAACTGCTTATTACAAAGACCATGTATCCTGACATGACACTTATGTTACAACGTATATCACATGTCATATGTACAGCGCTTGACTATATGGATACTAAGGTTCAACAGCAGCCTCATCACGACTTGTGCTGTGTCTCTATCATAGCTTTATGAGCATCAAGACTTCAGCACTACAGCAGCACAAGCTGCTTTGAGACAAAGGCATACTCATGACATGCTGGGGCATTGATTCTGCAGTACCAAGGGCTTAGCACCTGATACATCGTGAGTCTATAGTACCATATACAGCGCCTGGTATATACTACCTGGTATACCATATACTACAAGTTAAAGTACCCAGATGTACAATACCTGCTGAACCTGCACACTAAGGCGGTAGCCAGACCCAAACTTCTGCTTGAGGTGCAGGCCGCTGCCAAGGCAGCACAGCTGCCCCCGAGCCATGATCCCAATGCGGTCACCCAGAATGTCAGCTTCCTCCATGCTGTGTGTTGTCAGCACGATGGCACAGCTTTGCTTGACTGAGGCGATGAGATCCCATAGGTGCCGGCGTGAGATGGGATCCATGCCTAACAGGACAGCAGGTATTTTTAGGTTTAAAGATCGCATACATATTTGAAAACAACCTTTACCATTACATTTATTGAGGTTTTTTTGTGTTTGAATACCAGTAGCTGATTGTAAAGCTATAATCCAAAGAATATCACCGTTTTCATGATTGACAAACTGCAACAAGTTTGTTATCATTGGGTCTGGCACTGCTGAGTGTGTATGTTTGTGTAGACATGCGTACAAAATATGGCACTGTCAGGACTGAAGCCGCCATTTTGGTGGTTGTGGTGCACGACTGGAGGACTGCAACTCCTTGTTGGCATGTCAGTGATTGTGCAAGGAGCTACCCAGTACTGTATGTGCTCGTCCCTTTAAAAAGACATGTGTTGACTGTTTTTTGTTGAATGAATGAATGATTGATTGAATGAAGAAACGCATGATTGAACGAAAGAACAAACCAATGAGTTTAATATGAACGCATGCATGAATTGTATGAATGATCGAATGACCGAACGAATGCATGCATGAATGTACCAGTGGTAGGCTCATCAAGGTAGAGCACTTTGGGGTTGCCCAGCAAGGCAACCGCCAAACTGAGCCTCCTGCGCATCCCTCCACTGTATGCACCAGCCCTCACTCCCCCAGCAGCCCCCAGCTTCACCTGCAAAGCAATCAGCCCTTGTGCAGCGTGCATTTCCAAAAAAAGTTTTCCCAGAACATGAGCTGATTTGCTCAACATGGCTGGAAGTTGTCTGTTTTAGCAGCCCTTGTGAACGTTGCAGCAGAAATGGGGTCTCCAAGAGCCGCAGCTGCTTGCATTGATTTCAACCAGCAGCTGCCAGACATGTGACAGGCAGCATCATCTGCCTGCTTAACAACCCACAGCTGCGCACAGTTGGTCTTGCAGCCTTACCTGATCAAGCAGCGCATCAGCCTGTGTTCCAGCCTGCCTCCTATTCAGCCCCTTGATTGAACCAAACAGCATGAGATGCTCCCTCCCAGTCAGGTTGTCCCACAGCACATCAAACTGGGGGCAGACCCCCATCAGCCCCCTCACCCTGTCCAGACCCCCCTGGTGGGTGATGCTGCTACCATGCACCACCGCTTCCCCAGCTGTGGCGGGCAGGACGCCTGTCAGGCAATTGATGGTGGTGGACTTGCCTGCTCCATTGGGACCCAGCAGACAGAAACATTCACCTGCAGCAACATGAAACTCGGCTTTGCATGCTGTGCACACTGCACATATGCCATTCGAATAAGCAGCATGCATCTGGCAACCTGCCTGCAGCTACATTTCGCTTGCTAGCACGCCAGCAGCAACAGGGCAGCAGCGAACACTTTGTACATGGCAAGCATCCAGCGTGTTTGTTCAAAGTCAAGAGGGAAAATGGCACAGTCACGAGGCATGGAAAATTGTGACCAGGCAAGGAAAGGCCTTCTATTTCCCACAAAGATGATTGGAAAAGTACAACTGTCTGCGCAAATCTAGGGGCGAGGGTTCCTGTCGAGTGCATGCACATGCACTGCACTTTCAACTCCAGGGAGCAACCAGAAATCACATTTGACAAGTCATGCTATAGCAAAAGAAGCTGACAGGGCTGACCTTCCTGAATGCCCAGCCAGTTGCCCTTCACAGCCACAGCTTCTGTACTCCTCTCCTTCCTCAGCAGACGTCTCCAGAGAGCAGGCCGCTTCACAAAAGACCGCCGCAAGCCAAACATGTTGATTGAGCACTGTCTGCAACCACACTCACTCTTCAAATGTGACAGCGTCATTTGACACCGATACACAAGAGAGATGCAAGTGTGTATGCATGCTTGCCAGTTTATACCAATAGTATGCATTAGTCCAAATGCACAAGTAAATCGAGCTGAAAACAAAGGGAAAGGCTGTAAGCTGCTCCCTGCTCTCTCTTGCACTCAGTGAAGCAAAAGCTTGTCAGTGCCACAGCATGGCACAGATTGAAAGGTATCAAGTTCATCTCTGATCGACGACGCTTCTGAGCTAAACACTTGCTATTTTGAGCTCAACGTGAATACACTTCATCATCTTTAGCACTACTGCAGACTGATGCTGCATGCATGCTGTCATGGACACCGGCTGTGAGATGTCACCCACATGAGGCAGACAGACTCATGATCTACCTTTCAGGTGCTGGGTTGGTGACTGCAGCTTTCAGGCCATCTTGATGCTGCTCATGAGTCCTGTCACAGCTTCCAGCCTCTGGCAGTACCACAGCTCCGTTCTCACTCAAGTCTGTACTGATTGAGGGCACAACGCATGCCTGCAAGTGCCCTGCATCCTCACAGCTGTTGCTGCGACCAATGCACCGAACTATGCTGTTGTCCAAGCCACCATTAAGCTGCGGATATTGTGCAGGCTTGCCATGGCTGCGACTGTTGGGTCTTTGCACACGGCGTGATTGAGCTGTGATCCACTGTGCGCATATGGCCTGCATGGCTGCATTCTCTGCTGCAACATCTGCATCTGTGGATGAGTCTTCCTCCTCAGCAGTCGGCTGCAATGCTGCAGCTGCACGCTGTGGACTGGTTGTCTGCAAAACACACCTGAGCTTGGTGAGCTTCCCACAGGATAAGTTCTTCAGGGTGCTGCTGTTGTCTGCTGGCCCGGAGGACTGCCACATCTATGCAGCATGCGTCTGTGCAACACTGGAGCATCACACGCAGGTAAGCACACTCCTAAGCATTGCAACAAAACAGCTTCTGTAATGGGTGCCATGCAAGGGTTTGCATAACCTTCTGCCTCCCATGCAGAGAGGCTGCAACTCTGACAGCATCCGTTGCATTTTGTACAATGACAGCATGATCTCATACAGCTGCGTGGTGTAAACAGACCATACTGTGATCTGTAGGTATTGTGCAGTTGACGTGTGAGTACTGTGTACCTAAGGTGTATTTACAGTGTACTATACATACCCTGACATCATGGCCATAGGTACAAAACATGAAGAGGATGCCTGAAAGCTACAGCTGACATGTATGTGTGCCACGCACATGCAGACTGTCTCACACTATCTCTGAAATGCACCTGGGCCAAATGAGCTGTGAAGTCTGCAACACTTGTGAAAAAAGACACTGACCATCAAATGGGAAAGTGATCACCTTGGTAGGCTTCCAATAGGATGGCAGGAGGGGGTACCAGAAGGGGAGGCGCACCCCCATCCTGTCCGGGAATACTTTGTCCAAATACACAGCCAGTACCATGTATCCAATGCACTGCATGCATCAAAGAACAGAAGCATAATAATAAGCATCAGAAGTATACTCTCTTATTCTCTGCAAGGTCTGTACTAATACTTTTATAACTGATTGGGGTATGTGCTGTGAGATAGTGTGGCCGCCCAAAGCAGATTCAAGGATTGTGTGTCAAAGGACACATAGGACAGGGCAAGCTATATGCATGCAACTGACCATTTGCTCATGTCTGCTTGTGAGACATGGACTGTCCAAGTGTGGAGAGAGTGATCGGCAGCTTACCTGTGCAACTGCAAACAAGAACAGGTGGGGCAGAGGAGCAACACAGCTGGTGGTGTAGTATCCCAGGGACTGTTGCTGGCTTGGGGATGGAGTTTGGGACTGGCAATACGAGTACCTGTGGGACCAGCTGATCCCCACTGCACCACCCCCTGCAAGTAGAGGAAGGAGGTGAAGAGCAAAGACCTTGTCATTTGATGTCAGGCTCTGTTTTGACCGCCATGCTTCTGTGCTGCGCTGTTAGTAGCGACAGCCGGATGGCTCATAGAGTTGACACTTGTTGCGTGTCAACACATGTTTACCACACTTGATGCCTTTCTGGCTTTGCCTGGAACAGGTCAGCACCAAGATGGCCCATGCCTGTGGTAGCAGACGCCAGATGTCCTATCCCCTAACATGCTTTGATGCTATGCTGCTCGTCATGCAGCCAGATGGCATACAGAGTCACACATGCCCACTCTGAACCCTAACTCCTAGCTCTGCCTCAAAGAGGTCAGGTGCCAACACAGCCCATACCTGTGGTGGCAGATGCCAAGTCTCCTATGCCCTTTGCCAAAATGGTCCAAGGGAATAGCGAAAACAGCGCGACAAGGCCGCTGCTGTAGTCGGTGCTATAGGGGAATCCAAAAGCGACAACAAGCAGCATGACCCAGGCCACGATGAAAAGGCCAAAGCCAGCTGGAACTGCTGCGCTGCTGTGCCTCAAGAAAGTGCTGCACGGACAGACATAGCAGTCATCAGTGCAGCCGGACTCAGCAGTGACAGCACAGGAAGTGCATTCACCACCTCCCCAGCATGATGCAGGGGTTGATCAAACAAGCTAATGCCTGTTGGCACTGCTGTGTCTTGCCCAGAACAGCAGAGCCAGCACTCAGCATGGCAGCACTGTCCCGCTGGCTTTCACAGAGGTACTGCAGGTGCATGTAGTCAAGGATTGAGTGGATGCAATCAGTGGCAAGCAGAAATATGGAGATGGCATGTCATCACCACAGAACAGGGGGCACCAAGCAAGTGGAAACAATCTAGCACTTCTGCACTGCTGAGTTTTGATGACACGGCACGTGATACATGCAACACTTGACCAAGTGACCTTGGGCAGCCTTTTCAGAGTTCTTGCTTGCTTGAGCACAAAGGCAGCGACAAGCACACCCTCTAGCTTGGGAGGAGTAGAGCGCATGTACAGGGGTTGCATGCACATATGGAAGCATGCCCAGCAGCAATGACATAAACAGCCACAGAAGCAGGGATCTGCTGTGTGGTGAGATCACCTGATGAAGAAGCAGAAGGACACCAAGGCTAGGTTGGTCAGCAACAGCAGCAGGAAGCTGAGCCAGAAGCTGTTTTGCCACATGATATCAAAGTGGAAGGCATAGGATGCTGCTAAGATGAGCAGGGTGGAAACCAGAGCTTGAACACCTACAGAGGTGGCAAACAGAACAGACATTGGTGTTGCCAGGACCATGCAAACACAGGCAGCTGCACTCTTTTGTTGATAAGAAGTTCTCAAATGACTCATTCTCACGTAAGTCCATGTCTGATCATGTGGTACGGCATGCAAAGAACTTGCTCCAGATGCGTGCCATACTTTGTTTTCTGACGTGAAGGGCTGCTCCCTACAACTAGCAAAACCTCACCCCTTTTTTTGCATGCAGACAAGTGCAAAGAGAAGCAGATGTGAGCAGAGTGGGAATCAGAGTTGACCTTCGAAGAGGGCCCAGGTGAGCCAGAAAGGGGAGGTGAGAAGGCCCATGGTACTCATCACCTGCCTCACTCCTGACTCCTTTTCACTAACCTGCTCAACGCATTTAGGTATAACTAGTGGATTGGATCAACTCGAGGCTGAGCCCAACTAACGCACTCATGGCATTTTATCATGTGATAATACAGTGGCTTTGTGAAGTAGACATGTTGCATGAAGCTAAGACCACATCAGCTACTGACTGCAGCAATGTAAGAAGTGTTGCTGTCTGTTTTGCTTGCAGAACGCTGGTGCTTGTGATATACACAATGCATGTGGTGTGAGCTTTCAAGTGCTTACCAGATTGTGCAGGAGCACCACGAAGTTGAACATGGCTGACGCAAAGAAAAACGTTGGCGCAATGTTGCCCACTGCAAGAGCACACAAACAGTTACAATGTGCTGTTTGTGCACAGAAATTGTAAGTAGCCCAAAGAGAGCAGTTCTGCTAGTCAAACAGTAAATGCTCTGCCTGTGCACAATTTGAAGTGGACAAGGAACAGGACTTTTGTAAGATGCTGACACTAACACAAGAAGGTTGCCCTACACTCTTGCTCTTGTGCTACACATATGCGGATGTAGCTTACTCACCCACGGAGGCTGACTGGGAAGCTGGATGCGCAAAATCGGTGTAGCTGATATCCCAGCCCAGGTTGCTGCCTGCATTGTGAACCAAACACCAAGAGCAGTGATGTGAATAGTAGGCATGACAATCAGGACACTGCATACTTTCTTTCTGTTGGTTGAAAGAGTATCAAATGCAAGTTTGCACCTGTACAATTGTGAGGCTGTGCATATGCAAAGCAGAAGGGTCTTCTGTCTTTTGCCAGACTTGATGCAAAGTGTCATGCCAGCAGTTGAGCCAACATGTTGCAGCCTGGGATGAGTGGATGACTCACCATTGGCCAGGTGGCGTGCTGTCTCTCTTTCTGCTGCCATTTGCAAAGGAAGCTGAAAATAGGTGTTGGGGTTCTGGTAATGCCCTTTGAACCAATTTGTGCTGCTGTTGCTTTGCAAGGTAAAGCTGATATGCTGCAATATAACCACCAAAGAAGGTTGCAGACTTGTAGCTAGCAGCCACCAGATGAACAGTTGACACAACATGCTGTCTGTCAGCCAGCTGTTAACCTTACAAACTGGCACTACATACCTGTGCATCAGTGACATTGAAGTGCACTGCGCCCAGCGTAGTCTGTGGATTGGCAAACAAAAATGCATCTGCCTGCACAGTTGAACACCATTTGCACATTTTCAGTCTCAAGCATATTCTGTGACAGCACGCCACATCAGGAGCTGCTCGAACATGGCTTGCTATCAGCACATTGCAGAAGACACTTATACAATTGTGTTGACTAGCAGCTTGCAGCCTGTAGTGTGACATGCAATGTGCGCATGTTGATTGCTGCCGCCTGATTGCAGTGGTCACAGGCTCAGCTTGTTTATGAGTGTTATGTGTTGGTCACCTCTGACATAGAGCCAAAGCCCTTGGTTCTTGAGTCTGGAATGGCTGGAATGTTGTTGGAGCGCATGGCAGCAACAATGCTGTTGACCGAGGTGTCATTGTTTGGGGTGTACAGGAAGGTGAGACATTCTGCTCCTTGCTGCAGACAACACATCATGATGACAGCACAGCATGGCAAACACAAGCTGCACATGCAAAGTGAGCATGCAGTGATGCATGGAGCAATGGCTGATATGCAATCATGCACAAGCCAGCAGATGACAGCACAGTCAAGACTAGCACAGGAAGATGCAGTCGAAAGCAAGAGAACTTTGAAACAGCAGCTTGCAAGATCCAAAGTGGGAACATGCCTTGAGGTACTGATTTTGTGTGCATTCAGGAATGCTGGCCACAGCAGTGGCAGAAGGGCTGTGCACTTGAGAGAATGCGGGCATCCTTTCACGACTGTACGTTATTGCTTTGTCAACTGCCCAGATCACGAATACAAACAGGACGGCTTGTAGCACTTGCAGCAGGTTCGTCTTCCATGCTCTCAACCTGCGCGTCGACGACACATCATGTTGCTGATCTGCTCTCAAACAAATAAAGAGATTGCTCGCAAAGTGCAATACAGGACGTGCATTGCATGTCACCTGAGTTTGGCGTGCTTTTTGGTGAGACCAACCGATTGCTGGTAAACCTTCGACATTACGTTCAAAGCAGTGCTGCAAGCTCGAAAACGGTCCGACGTGAGTCGATGGTTGTGGGACTCGAGTGCCGTCGCCTGAGCCCTGCGCACGCGAGGACCCTCGTCGCTCCGAACGCTGCTCCGAACGGTCGCGCGATCCGAATGACCGAGATGCAATTTGATCGAGGGGACGTAGATGTAAGTTTAGGTGTTGCCACACAAAGGCATCCACGACGGAGACTTACCTCTCTCTTTCTATGTCATAACACCTGTCGAAACACACTGCTCTGGCTTTGCGCATGTCGGAACTCGGGATTTGAATCCGCGATTTAAAAGTGACTATGAAATCCAGGTGTCTTGCCAGGTTTGCTTTGGTGATCCCCTATCACTGTATGGCGACGCGTTCCTGCGCAAGCGAGGGCGCAGGACATTTTGTTCTTTTGCGTCGTGTGTGTGTGTGTCAAAGGCCATCACATAATTCAGCATGTACGTTCAAGTCAACATGCTCATCTCCAAGGATCTTGCCATCTCTTATGACAAAAAAGTTAGCGGATGCTGCGTTTGATGTGGGCAAGAAAAGACAGAAGATAGAGTCTGGTCAGGCCGTGCCTGTTGGTGCACCCGCAACAACTTTGTTGGAAATTGCCTGCTAAAGTCAAAATTTACACCACTGGACAGCGTCGGGGGGACAGGTAGTTGAGGCCATGGCAGCGGGTATGCACCCAGCGGATATGCACCCAGCTGCAGCTGCCTTACATGACAACAACGGCAACAGTTTACATGAGCAGAAATCTGGAACTTGTGGACTGGGCGTCAAGCTAAGGCCCTTTCCACACCTGAACGGAGGCAGCTTCAATTAACTTGGGACTGACATAGAATTACTAGACTGTGTCACACAATACCTAAATAGAATGCAGTGCAGTGTACCAGGTATTGTGCATGTCCAAATTTGTTCAAACAGCCGCAGCAAGCCTCAACAATGGCTTGGCCTTCCCAATCTCAGTCCTTATTCCAAGTCAAAGCCGCATCTCTAACTCAGAATGCAGATGCGTGTCATGAATTGGGTGGTCATGTAAACTGTCAGGAGTATCCACAGGCAGTCCAACGGACAGCAGTTTGTTGCTCCCACCTCATGCGCGGTTGAGGCTGTGTAATTGGCACACTTACAAGTAACGGTGACATGGCCAAGCTGACATGGCATCGTGCAAATCAGCATGCATTGACTTTGTTGCTCATCGGCGAAAGAATTGCAAGGTTTTTCTCTGCAAGCCTTAACTTACACTGTATATCCAAGTAGCGAAGGCATAGAATAGCGTAAGGGTTTTTAAAGATGAACGCCGCTGACCGACGCCTGAGTATACTGCAACAGCATCTGACTCAGGGTGAATACAGCGCTTTTTCTGACGGGCTTAGCTTGAGTCCCACGCTTGCAGAACCTAGCGTTTGGAGTCACGTACCACAGGCAAGCATGGACAATTGTGCAGCAGTCGCTTTGTGCTGCAGTCGTTTTGCTACCCGGTCTCATTCTGATCGATCGGGAACACAATCGCCTGCAGGCTCCTCCTGACGCCATTCTCGGCATCACCGAGGCCTTCAAGGCTGACAACGACTCAAAAAAGCTGAATCTCGGTGTTGGAGCCTACAGGACAGAGGTATGCACTGAGCAAACTGACTGTACTTGTGATATGTGTCCATTTTGCCTTTGTCGTTTGTTGTATGCTAGCAGCATGTGTGTGACAGGAAGGCAAACCTCTGGTGTTGAAGTCTGTCAAGAAGGCCGAGCAGAAAGTCGTAAATGACCCAAATGCTAACAAGGTAGGACCATGTGCGAATCAGGTCTAGCTGTCATCAAGCAGACTCCTGCTGGGCTTCAGGCACATGCAGGTATTTCAGTCAGGTGCACAGATGTAAACGGTGGATTGTGCGAGCTGTACTGTAGGAGTATCTAGGCATTGCCGGCAATCCTGATTTCTGCAAGCTGAGTGCCAAGCTGGCATTTGGAGCTGATAGCAAAGCACTTCAAGAAGGCAGAGCAGCCACAGTTCAGAGCCTGTCTGGCACAGGGTCTCTGCGGGTGTGTATTCAAAATTGTCTGTCTGCTTCCGGCTGGTATACTTGTGTCAATAGCATTCATCACCTCACATGACGCACGCCCTCATGGCGTGGTGTATAACTGCGTCAGACAACAAGACAGAGATGAAGAAGTTGCAGTATCGTGCCAGCCTGTGCAGCTGAGTGTGGGTGCTGAAATGTTCACGAGCTTGTGCTATCCGTTTGGCTATTGCATAAAGGCACACACCTCTTGCCTCCCTGCAAGGCACAGCCTTCGCTATAGATTTTTCCAATGCTGTGTGTGCTGTGCTTACTTCTTACATGACAGAAAGCAGCACTTGAGTGTGAAAATCTCAATTGCAGGTGGGAGCAGAATTCCTGGCGCTTCACTACCCCTTGAAGTTGATCTACATTCCCTTCCCCACCTGGGCCAATCACAACAAGATCTTCCCTCTTGCCGGAATTCAGATAAGGAATTACCGATACTACAAGCCGGGCACACGGGGCCTAGACTTTGAGGTGACTGTCAGCTGCTGCCAACCACTGTCTTGGCAAACGTGAATATAGCGTGCCTATACTGCTCAGATGCTACATTGCAGAACTTGTTTAATGCAAGTTTGTTTGTTTGAGGAATGCAAGCTGTCAAAACATGCTGTACCATGGTTGTTGTACACATCTGCTGTGTGTACTTTGTCACATGTGGCCTTGCAGTACGATATGGCTAGGCCACATGTGGCACTGTACTGTAAGGCCATCTGGTGACAACACCATACTCAGCGCATGTTGGCAGCACATGTTGCAAGCAGTAGGTCTACACATGGCAGGGACTAAGCACAGCAATTGGCAGGTTGTGAGAGGAGAAAAGTGACAGCAGTGTATCTGCACAGGGCATGTGTGAAGACTTGAGCAGTGCTCCAGTAGGCTCAGTGGTGCTCCTGCATGCATGTGCTCACAACCCCACTGGGGTGGACCCCACCCCTGAGCAGTGGCAGGGTGTTCTCAAGGTGGTGCAAGAGAGAAGGCTGCTGCCCTTCTTTGACTCTGCTTACCAGGTCAGATCTGTGTTTCCCTGCTGCCATGTTGCTCGATAGTCTGCATGCTGCTGGCCTGTAAGCAGACATGCCTCTCGCAGCTGGGCTATGGCAAGCTGACAAAATGTGGCTTGCTCCACAACACCTGTATCTACGCAGCAAACATTCTCTGGACACAGTGGCACAATGTGCTGCTGAGCGGTGTGATTGCACCTGATGCAACTGAGAGGCTACAGCCAAGCTGACGGTCACACTGCAACTGCAGGGCTTTGCAAGCGGTGATCTTGAACGGGATGCGACTGCAGTGCGTATGTTCACAGACGCTGGAGTAGAGCTCATCCTCTCCCAGGTAAGGCTGTAGCAAAAGCTGCATGCCTCCATTGCCCTCTTGTATGCTGTGTATCTTCTGAAAACTTAGCAGGGTGCCATTCGATACTTATATCCTGAGTATCTGTATGCATGCTGTGTTGTTCATAGTTCACACCTTTATTGGTGTGCATTTTTGCTGTGCAGAGCTATGCCAAGAACATGGGACTGTATGGCGAGCGGATAGGCTCCCTGACAGTCATCACATCAGACCCCAAAACCACCAAGAAAGTTGACAGTCAGCTGAAGTCTGTAAGCACTCCAATCTACGAATCAGTCATATGTCATTCATGCACATGGCTCTTTTCCCAGTGCATTGGCCAAGGAAGCTACCTTGTAGCTTTGTACTTCCCCTCAACAAGTGCTGCGTCCTTAGTTTGACTAAATGGCTTGCTTGAGATCAAATGAGCTCCTGTATTATGTTTCTAGCAGATATCTGATGAGCTTGCAGTGGTGCAGGTCATCCGGCCCATGTACAGCAACCCTCCACGACACGGCGCTGCTATTGTGACTGCAATCCTGTCAGACCCTGAATTATACAGCCAGTGGAAGGTCAGCACCTCTGGGGTTCAACATCGTCTCTGCATGTGCACCGTCTTCATCACCGCAGTGTTTTCACACAAAGATTGAAATACCCAAGGAAGTGCTGAAGAATGTGTGACTTTTGTAGGCATGCTGTTGCCAGATGATCTGCATGGTGTTGATGTGTCATGGATACAGCAATGCACACGGGTCATGGATACAGCAATGCACCTGTTTGCGATTTGCCAAACAGCTGAACATAGACAATATCTGGAAGCAAATGGATATGTTGCAGGTTGAGCTGAAGGGCATGGCAGACAGGATCATCACTATGCGGGAAAAGCTGCACTCAGCTTTGAAAGAGGTTGGTGCTCCGGGCACCTGGGACCACATCATCAGCCAAATTGGCATGTTCTCATACACAGGTCTCACAAAGGTGAGCACACATGCAAAGCATGCGTGCCTTGCGTCTATGCATGCAGTAGGTAGCGTGAAGCTTGGTTGCCTGTGATGCATCTAATCCATTGACAGCACGTATGTGACATTTGTCAGCATGCAGGCTTGGCAATGCTCTAGCACCAAATGTGCATGCACGCAGTTGTCAGTGATTCAGGCACCCTACATAATTACGTCCAACCAGCTGGCTATGCAGCCAGCAACCTACCTGAGTGCTCGTGGCACCTGCAGGCTCAAGTCCAGCACATGACCAAGAAGTACCACATCTACATGACAATGGATGGGCGCATCAGTATGGCTGGACTGTCAGGCTCAAGCTGCAAGTATCTGGCTGAGGCCATGAAGGACGCAGTTGAGAATGTCAAGGCTTAGTCGTGGCTTTGTGTTGCTGGTGTGTTGTGTTCCGTTGCAGCTTGATAGGTTGTATGGTTTCTGTTGTGATGCATGCTGATTGCACAATTTGGCAGCATCAATGTTCAGCATATGCAGCACAACCTACATGTAAGTAGACTGGTACATAGAGAGGATTTTGCCAGCTTTTCACAATAGAAACAAACATTTGAAGCAAATACCCCATCTGCGCCCTCCACTGCGTAGTATACAAGTAAAAATACTCTTGGTGTGGCTTTGACCTATGCTAATATTGGCCTGTGTGACAATGTAATTGAAATGCCCACATGTCAGGCTACACAACAAAATGAGAATGCAGAAGGGAGTACATGTCAGCTTTTCACAAATGTGGGCTGTGTATTCTTATGACCTTATCAGCTGATCAAGTCAGGAGCAAAATTGGTGTGCCTACACGAGAGCAGTCATCTCAAGCACAAAAGAAACAATGTCAAACATGCTTTGTGACAGACTCTTCATTGCCTTCGTATGCAATGCTATCTGTGCCCTCAGACAGTGCTCCTGAGTGTGCAGATTCGTATAGTGTCACAGCAGAAGCTCTTCTGGACATCAAGGGAGTCTCCTCAGAGCTGCTCTGATGTGCCAGTTGCCTCTCTGCTCCACCAGACCCTGATAAACCTACAGGCTCCTCCACAAAAGCCATGGGTGGCTGACTGGTTTCCAGCTCTGCTGAAAGCAAGGGCACTAGTACAGGGCTGTCATGAGCACCCTCTGCAAAATCAGGGCTAACTACCACAAGGTCTGGCTGCCCCACTGGCACAAGCATCTTATCCCCTGGACTGGCCAGCACAGCAGCTGGATCCAAAGCTTGCAAGGGAGAAGGGGATGGTGCAAACGAAACACGAAGTGAGTCAGGAGTGCGGTGATGATGGGCAACAGCACTGGCCAGTTTTGTGCCATCAGCAGCTTTTGATTGACTCTCCCAGAGCTCACGCTGCAAATCACGCTTACGCTGACTGCGTGGTGTCTCCTTCAGTGTCAACGAGCTGGTCACCTCGTACTCCAAGTAGTCCTCGTTCTGCTGATGGTTGGGGAAGCTATTTGCCCTTTGTGGAGGTGGCGGCGGTGCTGGGCGGTGTGGACGCCAGACAGGGTCACCAGACTGAGTACTGGTCACCGAGTGCCGCCGTGTCTGAATGGCTAACCGAGGCACTTCAGGCTTGGCAGGACCAGTCGAACCCGGATGCAGATCACGCTCAGTGCCCTCTGTCAAGGCCTCTGACACCTCTGAGACACGGTCCAAAGATAGCCTGGGACCGACCTTGAACGGCATGGAAGCAGCTGCGCTCATTGGCTCGTTTTCCCATAGGCAAGACGCAGCGTCCAGGCCGGTACCAGCATTGAAGGAAGCGTTTGACGAGGTTGTCCTCCTTGTGCTGAATGACCTGCCCAAGTCTGTGTGGTGGCCTCCTAGCATAGCAGCAGCACTCATTGGCTCATTTTCCCACAGGAACGACTCACTGATCCTTTGCATGTCCTCAACGGTCAGATGCTCATCATGACTGTCTGCACTGATTGCCTGGCATGCTGGCCGCACCAAAGCTGGTACTGATTGACTGCTGCGCTTAGGACCAAGCAATGAGCCTGCTGACTCTCCACTTGTCATCCTACGGATTGAATGCAGGGTGTGATAGTCTCCATTCCTAGCAGGAGCTGTGAAAGGATTATGAGAAGGCACCCTGCACACAATCAACAACTCGTCACAAGCGATGCTGCTTCATTCTGGCTTCAGCGTGAGGGGCTTAATACATGTAGGGCAAGACTTGGACATGCCACAGCAGGTGATAGCAACAGATCAGTGTGCCAGACCATTGCACATTTAACTTTGGAGCTGCTGTCTTTTGCAAGGAACTTTGTTCAAAGCACTTTCCCAGCTCAGACACAAGAAGTCACCTGTGTGGAGTGTCCATGTTATAGCTGGAGTCAGCTGACCCAATGAGTAGCGGTGACTTGTCATGCCGTTCCTCGTTGCTGCCATCATCCGAGAAAGGATTGCCATGTCTCTGGTGCACCTCAACACTCTCACTTTTAAGCAGCAATTGCATTGGCAGGTCCTTGTTGTTGTTCCCTGTAAAACAGCGAAACATTTTGATGAGAGTGGTTACCTCATCTCTTCTGTGCTTGAGTTGTGAAGGCATGACAGCCGCCTCAGAAGATTAGGTGAGTGAGCATCTGGGAATCATGCTGCAAGTTGCCAGGCAGATTTCACTGTCCATTACACTATGCAAAGCTTGCTGAGTTGAGACCATCTGTGTAAACAAAGTGACAGCCTGGCGGCGCTAGCAGAGCTGTCATACCTGTGATAAAAATCCCGCTTTGCTGGAGGCCACTGAGGAAGGGGTTGTTCTCATTGGGTTCTGGGGACCCTGGCTGAGCCACCACGGGCAGCTCCTCTTCTTCCTGTATATTCACCACACGAGCAGACATTGCCAGCTGGTGTATTGTTCTGCGGACAATACACCAGCTGGGCTGCGTTCCTTGACACAGCAAGCCTGCTATGATGATGACTTCTAACAAATATGATGGCTTACAATGATGGCTTTCAAACTGCAAGTTTTAGTGCTGGCCATACAGTTGCATACAAGATGACAGACCACCAATCACGCATACCTTAGTCAGCAAGGCAGGTCCCAAGAAAGCAGCTGATAGCCATGCAATAGTCGCGCCTATGAGGATGCTGAAGACCCCAACAACAGTGATGGCTTCTGCCCAAGCTGTGTAGTGATGAGCACCACTCTTGTACACATATGCCAGCTCCAAAGGGGCTGCTGCTAATGTGGCCTGAATGCTGCCCTGCAAGACATGCCTATTTGTTATGATGCTGACATGGCATTGGCACAGATGATGAGGTCTGAGATCGGCAGCAACAAAGAGCACAAGCACATTTGCTGTCAGAGCTTCACTGCCACAATTCTTCCACACTTGTGCGGTTCTGTTCATGTCTATCAATTGGGGCTGACAGGTGCTCTGCCGATGTGTCAACTGCTTATTGATGGGAGGCAGCTGGTTCACGCCAAGGTTGTGAACATGTACAGCCAAAGTCGGCCAACAAGCCAAGTCGCCTGGAAGAAAGGCACATATTGTCATGTTTATGATGCTCACAATATGCGCTGCTTCATTGTCAATTTCAACTTTGCACTCATGAGCTGGGTAAGCATACAAGGACCCACCCCAGATATCCAAACCAAAGCCATGGCAACGCTCTCACCCCAGCCAACTTTGCAGGCCACCAATGTCATCATAGCAGCGCAGGCCCTTGTGAACAAGCCTGCATGTAGCGCGCATACCAACGAGCTTCATGTTTTGCCGTGAACATTGCCCACACTTGCAAACCCAATGTGGACTATGTTTGTGAGAAGATCTGCTCAGATGCTCAGTGTGGGCCTTGCAAGCATGGTTATCACACATGCAGTCCATATAGACAGTATCATCAAGTGCATAACATGCAAGATTGAAATGGAGCAAGAACAGTTATGTTGTTGCCATGCTTACCAATGGCAGTCACAGCAAGAGCCTTGAGGGCAATGCCAGAGGGCAGAGTGTCAATGTGAATGGAGGCACCAGCCAGACCCATGACTAAGGGCTGAACAGCTACTGCCCAGACAATCTCCAACAGAGCCCGCACCTCCTCACTGCTCCTCTCTGACGCCCCTACAGTGCAAATGCAAGACGTACACAGACTGGTCGTGAGGCCCATAGTTATGTACATGCATATCATTTGGGCTGGAAGCCCCCTTGCACTGCATTGCTGTATATTGCATGCATTGCACGATGCAGCATTTGCATGATGTATTAAAGACAAATGGCATCAGCGATCCTGTGTCACACTCAATACCATTGTTCAGTATAGACCATGTTAACCTGTTTCAAACTTGATCTGTACCTGGGGCAATCTGATCACAAAGATTGGACCCGCTTGAGCGCTGCCAGATGAGGCTTGTCAGGCCAGACATGGCCAGAATCCCCATGAACCCAGCAGCAGGGAAATGCCAAGTCACCCTGCAAGCTGAATCTAATGAGACAGGCAAGTTGCAGAGGTAGAAACTGCAGCTATGCTGTAGTATGTGTAGCAACCATGCATTGCTTAGTGAATGTACAACACTGCCTCAAACACACTGGCACGGTGCTGTCTTGGCCATGCAAACTTGTGACTGCTGGACATTACCCAAAACAGCAGGCTGTCGTGTGTCGCAGAGCTAGCCAGGCAAGGGAGACAAAGTTGGTCTTGTGGCCATGTTGAAATGAACTAGCATTTCGGAGAGTCTGACAGCTCATCACAGTAACACAGTGTAGCACAATGGAGTGCTGACGTGACACAGCACAGCACAGCATAGCATAGCATAGCATAGCATAGCATGGCATGGCATGGCATGGCATGGCATAGCACAGCACAGTGTAGCGTATCATGGCATGCCATAGAGCGGCACGGCTGTTGAAGATACTCAGAAGCCACATAAATTAGACTTGATTCTAAAATGCCCGGCAAGCTGTGAGTTACTGCCATTGATCAAGTGTGATTTATAAACCCACCCACAGAATGCCATAAGCTCCCCCATTACCAAAAGGGCTGCAGCCCTGCTGAGGGGGCTGCTCCAAATTGGCGTCAGGGCACAAACAAACCCCAGCAGAATGCCGGCTGCTAGTCCAATCACAATGCTCAAGGGCCCATGAGCAATCTGCATCCCCAAGTCTTGGTGTGGGACAGCCAGACCTGCACCACCAATAACATCAATAAAAGGTGCTGACTAATTGCTGCTTGATGCAGCTCCTATTGAGTACTACAGAGCAAGATGTGCTGTATGCAAGCAGTAGGTGATAGGTTTACAGGTTGTGATTTCAAGGCCAGCATTAATCTTTGCAATGCTAGGTACATGCAACCTCAATCTTGTGCTGTGTAGTCTGTAGCAGTATGTCAAGCTGTATGTTAAGGGCAAAGTGCACAACAGGTTACATGATTGCATCCTGCAGTTTGGGACAGCATTGCGCAATGTGCACTGAGGAAAGCAGTGGGCTCACCAAGAAATATGCTGAAGCCAGCAATGCCAAAGAAGGCGTTCCACCTTGCTGCAGACACCAGCCACATGGGAATGCCTGCACATAAGAGATGATGCTACAGGTTGGCATTGGGACCAGGATCTGAGTGTTTCTCACACATGCTTCCAACCAGAACACACTTTCTCAGGTAAAACATTGTTGGTGTGCTGACTACCAAAACAGGGCCTGTCAGGGTCTGAGTGTTATACACAATGCCCCTCAACCACAATGCAACGTTCTCAGGGGCCATGACAGTCATTCTCTGCCAGCATGCTTGCTGATAACGCAATTTTTGTCAACCATGAATCTGCGCATCCAAATTGCAGCAACAGGGCTTTCTGGGACACAGTGAGGTGAGACCAAACAGTCTCTTGACATTTGCTGGCCAGGTCTGCCGCCAGGGGCGATGCAGCCACGCTCCACAGAGGCTGCACAAAGGCAACACTGAGGTCTGTTGTGAAAGACTTGCACCTTTTCTGGTGCCCAGCCTGCACTGCTGCCACTCATGCATGGCAGCCCCTGTCAGTGCTGGACAGACCGCTGCCAGGATGATTGCTCCAGCGATAGCCATGAAGACATGCAGCTTGAGCCATAAGCCTAGGCATAGACCCAGAGCGATGGCTTCAGCTATCAAGGGTAGCGAAGCCAGGCCAAGACTGGCAGCTGCCCTGCTGAGTCTGACACCTGCACCAGATGCGCAAAATATCTGACTTCAGCCCTGATTGGCACTGAATATTGAGAACCAGGAGTGTAGCTTATTGCACTGTCCTGGGATGATCTTATCAAGTCTGTTTGGTGGATGTAGTCCGATACAGCAAGCACCAGAATGAGGCACATTGAGCCCAAATAGGTTGTGCTCAGCCTTGCACATATGCTGTGATAGACTTGAATGAGGTGATGATGGTGTACAGATTCTATGGTCAGGCTTGTAGTGGTCCCTGCATAGGCGAAAGCTGCCATTTCTGGGCAACAATCCGCACAAAGCAATGCAACAGGACAATTTTATACACGCATGCATTCACTCAACACAGGTCTTCCTCTTGGGTCAGGTATGTACAGCACTGTATGCATGCTTGTTACACATGCCGGCTTGGTGTGCCTCAAAACATCTGGCTGGTCTGAAACAACACGCAATTTCTTTTTGGCACAATGTTTTTGTCAGAGCAGCCTTGATCATACCTCTGTGAGTGATGTCAGACCAGATTGCAGCAGCACCAGGACAAGACCAGCAAAACGCAGCTTGACAGACCACATAAACGGCAGGTTCTGCATTAGCAAACCATTGTCAGTCACTGATACTCTGAAACTGATTGCTTATCACCATCACCAGGGCCTATCACCATGAAAGCCTAGTGAGCAGCACGCTGAGATCAGTGAGGCATAGTGCAATGCAAGCTGACTGCACACCATGCTGCATGACTGCTCACCCTGAGTACTCCACCAGGAACATTTCGCAGGAGTAACCCAACGCCCACCATGCCAACTACAGGTGGCAGTCCAACCTGCATATACGCAGGCATGTTTACACCCTGACTTTTGGGTGACATTACAAGAACTAGAACTTGCAGTGCAGGGGCAGGAGCAGCTGTCCTCAAACAGACCTTACAGACCAGGAAACCTGCAGCTTGAGCACATATCCAGACAACACAGACAGTCCAAACAGAGCCTGGAAGCCTGGCATCTGGACCAATGGCTGCCAGCAAAGCACCATAGACAACCAGCATAGCAAGTAACACGGCACATGCCTGCAAGAAGCCTGCAAAGGCACACAAGCACGTCTGGGTCAGGAGCAGGAGTGCAGCCTGTCATGTGGAAGAAAATGCTGTATAATCTGACCCTCGTAAGGAAAGCGGTTACGCAAAGCTTGGAAAACCGTTCTGCTGCTGCTGCTGCTGCTGCTGTGGTAGCTGGCCGCAGCGTTGTACAAGCCCTCTGCTGACTGGTCTGTCTGCCTTGGCGACGGCGCTCGCCACATGTCTGCACTTTCTTGAGTTCACCTACTCGAGCGGCATGAGGTGCAGAAATGCTGGCTAGGTTAACACGGTGGCCAAATCACTTTTTCTGGCATCCGACTCGTCAGGCACAAATTGGTGGCCGGCTTCCAGAATATGCAGTCACTGTCATATGTTGCAAACCTCTTTCGCCGGGACTTCATGGCCCTCAGCGAACATGTATCAAGGAACCAGTCAAGAGACATGCGAGCGCTCACGTCAACTCAGTTGACTCAGCTGCTGCTTAGTAATTTAGAAACGCCTGCACTGTTGAGACTTGTTCTGGCTTGCTGCGCACCGAGCGGGCTAAAAGAGACGATACATAGTCGATCGCGGCCAAATACGCCTGTGGCATAGCTCGTGCAACCAAGCTCAAGTTGTTGATTTGAAGTTCAAGAGGCTTTCCCACTGTGATCGCTTCTCAACCAGATACTGCACAACACCGTCGGGGCAGCTTCTTGGTGTCAAGAAAATCAAGAGGGCATATCTGGGCAGCAATAAGATGGTGAGTTTGCATGTGCTCAACAGGGACCAGCCTAGGAAGTGCAAAGCAACACTGATCACACCTTGATATACAGGCAGATGAGGACCTGTACAGCGGCTATGGCGGCGATGGCCCCCTGGCGGTGCGAATGTTGTGACTGCGAAGATGACTTTTGACCGTGTTGTGCCAGTGCCCCACACTTCGCTCACCCTCTGCTGTTCTTTGCAGGCTGGCTTTGCTCCTGCAAGTTTTGGTCCTTCAGGAACTGCCTCTGCAGGTGGGACTTGTCACATGCATGTGGTAAAAACAGAGACTCTCAGTTCATGTGCATGGCCGCAACAGCGTGTCTGCAATGCAGTCATGGCAGCAGAAGCATTCTTCCGGCCAGCTTCAAGGTCTGGGGCAGCCTTTGATCAGCCCCCTTCTCATGCACAAATGCGGCTTGGCACAGCAATCAGCCCAAGCGCTGGCCAGATGCGTCTGGGGACAGCAGTGGCACCCTCCTACGCACAGATGCGGCTTGGTACAGCTATTGCTCCAGGCACGGCCAGGCTTGGCACAGCCTCCTCTGGTGACAGCGGTGCTCGTCCTATGACATCAAATAAAGTGAGGCTTTGATTGCTGCATTGCAGCCGTTTGCATGTTGTCCAGTGCTTGCAACCCAAGGGGCAGTTCTCCAGCAACAGGTGCAGTGAATACACACAAAACACACAGACACAGTGTGCTCACCATAGCAACCATTTCAAGCTGATGCACACTTTCAGCATACTCACTTTGCAGCCGCCATTTCATGCAACAGCGCGTACATTGTCCAAAAGTCACTACATAGTCAAACAGCATCAGCTATAGTGTGTGCTTAGGGAGCAGGGTACCGGTCGACACCAAGGGGCAGATTTGACCCCCTGAACCAGGCAGCCTCAGGGGCAGCCAACCCCTTAGATGCAAAGCTGCAAGCCTCCCCTGAGGAGCTGTGCCTAGAGGCTGAAGCCAAAGTGCATGTTGCATTGGAACAGAGCGCAGAGGCCCTTGCAAAAGGGGACGCTTCAGCAGGTAAGCACGCCTGCTGTGCAGAGACGAAAGCCATTGGGCAGCATTATGCGGCATGTGACAGGAGCCAAAGGGAAGCATATACAAGTTGTGGGTCAGAGTGCTCCTTAGGTGTTTCATGATCACACAGCCAAAGCGATATTGTTGACTGTTGCAGATTTACTTTTCAGGTGCAAGTTGTACACCTGTCAGCAAGAGCTGCTGCATATGACTTTCAACCCAATGTTTACTTATGATTGCTGGCTGCCACATACCTAGCAAAGCATTGACTCATGGCGAGTTAACAATACGCTCAAGTTTATAAAGCATGCAGTGTCATCCCACAGATGTTGCTTCCACGATTTCTGGTGCAGTCAACAACAGTCCTCTTCAGCACTGTCAATCTTGTGACAGCACTGCCTATGCATCTTTGCAGCAGTTTGCGCCTGAAACACGTCAGCAGTCCAGTCTGGCTGCCTGTTGACCAAAGCAGAACATATGCATTGGGCCATTTCTATGCAGCTGAACGTTTGAGTTCAACAAACTTTGCATGTCCCTCTTAACCAAAGCAGAGCATACGCATTGTGCCATGTCTATGCAACTGAAGGTTCTGGCTCGACAGATCGGCCTGTCTTGCAGGTTTGGAAAGAGCCAAAGAGGCTGGCAAGAGGGAGAGAGCAGTGTGTAAGCTGCGAGAGCGCTTTGGCTTGCTGGAGCAAATCAACTCAGATCTGACTTATGCAGTCGCTGTCAATTTGGCTGAGGCATACCACGCTGCCCAGCTTTACTCTGAGGCTCTGAACAGCTTCACACAGATTGTGCGCAGCAAGCAGTTTCCACAGGTGACCATCTAACTGTGCTGATGATGCGGCGCTAGTGCGGAGTAGCTGTGAGACCTGGTATATGTTGCCACAGCACTGCATCAATGCATGGCCAGGATTTGCTTGAATGTGTCATTAGTGGCATCAAAGCTACCTTTGTATGTGGGTTCATGTGAGTTGTGTGCTAGCACTTGCTCACAAGGCGATTGGCAACAAAAGCTGCCTGTTTTTACAGCTGGTCTCTGCTGAGGGAAAACACGTCAAAGGAGCAGACTCCTTCATGCTCTCAGACATGTGTCTTGATGCATTGCTTCAGGCTCTTCAGCTGCACTGACTTCACAGGGTTACTGTCACTCCTGAAAATCTACATAAACCCAAGATTGCATTGCATTGTATGCAGGCTCATTTGCTACGTATCAATATGGGTAACATTCTTTTTGAGCAGCAGAAATACCCATCAGCCATCAAGATGTACTGCATGGCCCTTGATCAGGTGCCGCTCACCTCAAGGAGTGTGCGCAATAGGATTCTGCGTAACATTGGCGTGGCCTTTATGAAAGTTGGCCAGTACCAGGTGTGACAACACAGCATACTTTGTGCAGCGCCGAGTCACATCAAGGCAGCGTCATAACATCAATCTGGCAGACCATTTTGCCTGATTGCTTTCTTTTTATTCAGCCAGAGCTCTTGTCCAGCACTTGAGTTGTTCATCTGTTTGCCACCAGTCTGCACCACCTTTGGCGCATCTGAAAGGCATTCCACTGATTAGACAGCTGTGCCTGCTGCAGGATGCCATGCATTCTATGAATGGGGTGCTGGATGCAGAGCCTGATCCGAAGGCGGCTTTCAACCTGGTGCTGTGCACCTTTGCTTTGGGTGACAAGGAGATGATGAAGCAAGCCTTCTCAAAGCTTGTAGAGGTTGTGCACAAGTTTTTTTTGCATGCAAAACAAGCAATTCACAACCTACCAGCCATGCATTGCCTGAAGCTGCTGTGCCAATGTTGGCGCTGTCATTCACATCAAGTGTTACGTTTCGATTTCCCCTGTCTGCTCTTTCAGTAACACAGCACAAAAGGATTGCATCTGGATCCCTCAGTACAAAGTGTAAGTAATGCTGCTAAGGTCATTGTACAACCCTTGCACTACATCTCACAGTATAGCATTCCTGATCCTCATGAGCAATTGTGTAATCTGTGTCTGTAGGTTGTGCCAAGCAACGACCTGGAGGAGGCAGATGGTGAGGAGCAGTCAAGCCCTAGCTTGCTGAATGATGAGCTGAGGCAGGAGATGCGAGCCAGGCAAGCCAAGATGCACAGGTACTGGCCTCTGCAGCACTCAGCTATGTCGTGCATTTCTGCTGCTTCAAGTCCCAGCACCCTCATGGGCGCCACAGTCATGAAAGGTGCTTGTGAGTTGAATGGATGTCTCCTTGTGGTCAGTGAGCCATATGGGGACCTGTCAAGTTGTTGTACGGTGAGTGAAGCATCCTGGCTGCAAGCTGAGGTCCAACTGAGTTATGCATTCTTTGCCAGGCCTTGTATCATGCGTGAACATGATGTTTAAGGAGCATGATGTATCGCAGTTACATCCTGACAGCAGCGCGGCTCATCTCGCCAGTCATAGAGAGGTCTGGGCCTGTCCCAGGATTCGACTGGTGCATAGAAGCCCTGACAGGGGCGCAGCATTCTGCCCTGGCCAGTGAAGTGGCCCTTGCCAAAGCCGGCTGGTTTCTGGACCACCAAGCCTTTGGTGATGCAGTGTCTGTCCTCAAGGTATGCCACATCCTGCCCTGACTGCTTTCCCTTGTCGCAGATGGTCTGCACTGCATCAGCCATCCAGCTGCAGGTCCTTGCACCGTGCTTATGGTCAGATCACAACTTGCTATTGTGTGCATCTGGACTGGTCGTGCAGCTGCTCCAGACCAATTTGGGCTTACTCTGCCAAACAGTGTACCAATGATCTCTATGAGGCAGCAACAGTCAGCTCACAAAGCCCAGGCTGTGGGCATGACGCAGTTAAATTGGCTGCATGGTGACCACTGTTGGCAAGGCTGCAAACTGGTGCTGCAGGAGTTTGAGAGAAAGGAGCACAAGCTGAAGGCTCGGGCCGCCACCAATCTGGCCTTCTTGTACTCCTTGGAGGGGGACTCCACCAGTGCTGAGCGCTATGCAGACTTGGCTGTCACCACTGACGAGTACAGCGCACAGGCTCTGGTCAACAAGGTGAGCTAATGCAAATGCTTGCCTGCTGGCAGCCAAAGGGAAAGGGCAGGAAGATAAAGGAAGGGGAAGGGGAGGGAAGGGAAGTGTGCCTTGGGCACATACAGAATGAAAATATGCTCTTAAAACAGTCTGCATCACATCCAGTGGGAGTTTGGCAACATTGGATGATCCTCTCACTCCATCATGCTGGTGAAGATATTGCTTGACATCAGCCTTTCCAAGCTCAGGTGGACCTGGCATGCAACTGTGCCTTGCATTCAGGGCAACATTGCTGCCAGAGCAGGCGATCTGATGGCCGCCCGTGCCCATTTCATGGACGCTGTCAGCCTGGAAGCTGACTGTGTGGAGGCCATCTACAACCTGGGCCTAGTCAGCAAGGGAGTGGGCAATCTAGACGATGCTCTGACAGCCTTCAAGAGGCTGAATGCCATGCTGACAGATGACACAGCTGCCATGTTCCAGGTCTGCCCTGTTCAGAATGCCTGCTCATGCAACGCAGCTTGAACAGATGCAAATTCAGTCTCGGTGCTCGTGATGTGCTTAGCTTGAATAACTTACAGCTGCATGACCCTAGCAGAGGCTTTTGCTAGTGTGCACACAGGTGGGCCCATCACGCAGAAGGTGTCTGCACATTCTCTAAGTTCGATTGAGTTGATACATGCAGAATTTGTCAGCATCTGCATACTTTATGCAGTGTTTCCAAGCTGACTCCACATGTACAAGTGTTGTTTTCCTGGGTATGACTGTGGCCCAGTCAGGTGTCTCGTCCGAGCTGCAGACTAGGTAGCTCTAGGTGACAAGAGAGCAGCTCTTGACTGATGGTGCAGATCGCGGCAGTGTATGATCTGATGGGGGACCCTCACGGGGCACTGGAGTGGTTTGAGCGCTTGAACATGAGAGTTCCCCAAGACCCTGGAGTGCTTGCACGGCTGGGTGCTCTTCATGCCAGGTATCAAGACACCTAAGCCCTGTCACGGCTGATTGCCAGCTCAGCAGATGACTCACAATCATCATTAGCACCAGTCTCTGCAGGAAGCTTGTGGCTGTAAGCTGTTGCTCTGGTGGCTTCAGCTGGGCATCTAAATGGTCCAGAGGTTGATTACGACACATCAACATATACATGTGCAATCTGTCCTCAGCGAGACCTGCCATCTGTCCTGTGGAAAAAACAGCCGCTAGTCAAAGTGACACACACGCTCAACCGTTGGGGGCTTTTTATGCTAGGTGTTGAAAGCATTAGCTGAATTCAACACCAGGGTGGTCTTACAGGTTGGGCGATGAAGCAGAGGCTGTAAGGTGTTATCAGGAAGCTCATCGCATGTTCCCAGCCAACATGGATGTGATCTCCTGGCTTGGCGCCTTCCATGTCAAGAACGAGGTGATCACACCTTTTGCGCCCAAATGACCATGCACTTTCAACCCTGCTTTCTAGATGGATGCCCTCGGACAGCAACAGCAAACAGCTCTGCACTCGAACTTACATGATTGCCTCAGCTCAGCTGCAGGGATGTTCTGTCACATTCCCCTGCATCAAGCTGTTTGGGATAGGCAGGCTACCTCCACAGCCCATCAGCATTGAATTGTCACGGATTGCTTGCTTGCCCATTGCAGCGCAGTCTCTCAACATAACAGCGTGACAGACTCCAGGATATGCTTGAATGCATGACAGCGCCCGCTGGACAGGACCAGCAGCAGCAATGATGCGTCATGTGCTTGACAAATGGCAGCAACGGTGTGACAGACATGACTGTGGTGTGGTGTGCAGATGTATGAGAAAGCAGCACCCTTCTTTGAGCTGGCAGCCCAGGTACAGCCGCAAGAAGTGAAGTGGCAGCTCATGGTCGCCAGCTGCTTCAGACGCGCAGGCAATCAACAGCAGGTGATGACGCAATTTGTCGTCAGTGTGTGCATTGTCTGAAGGAGAAGCTTGCTCATTCCTTACACAACGTCTGTGCTATATCGCCTGTATCAACAGTTGCCAAGCTGGTTCAGCATCAGCTGATCAGCAGCTAGCTTGTGGACCTCATGAAGGCTACAGAAGGTATGATCAAGGTCAAGGTACAGCGGTCGATGTTGCAATGACGCACAGCTCATATTGCTCGCCTATGCCATGCAGGCACTGCTGAAATACAAGCAAATTCACTCCAGCCATCCAGTGAATGTGGAGTGCCTGCGCTACCTTGTGCACATATGTGGGCAGCTAGGTAAGCTCACAGCTCACAGATTATATCTTGATCACAAGGAAACCCTGCATTTCTTTCTCATGTGAATTCGCCTTCGGATGCCCCACTTCTGCCAGTAGGTATGCATGCCTGCAGCAGCTCATCATATCGCATTTCCTGGACGGTGTCAAGCTTGCTGGCCAGTCTGGCATGATTAAGTGGAGGTGTATGTCAGCTGCCATGTGCGTGTCTGTAGACAAACAATTGGGCACAGTGATGCCGCGAGCAAGCTGTAACTACAGAGCTAATAGTTCCAGCTCTTTGAGTTGTTTGCTCATTGCAGGTCTGAAATCCGAAGAGGCAGACTTTGTTGCTCGTCTACGCAAAGCAGAACGGCAACGAGCAGATCCTAGGGTGAGTAAACTCCACATGTCACTGTTGAAGTGATGCCCAGTGAGTATGCACACCTGCTGCAACTGGAACGCATGTATCATTCTGCCTGCTGAATGAAAGCTGAGTAAAGTTGATCTTTGCATGCACAGACTGAGTCTTGAGCTATGTTGACAGGTCTCGACCTCGAGGGAGAGTCTGGATGACCATGCTCAGCTGGCAGGGCAGAGCTTTGGCCATGGCTTAACAGCTGATCTAGCTGTGAACACTGCACCGATCATGCCTGAGGAGCCTGCTTTCCAGATGCCACTGTCCAAGGTAGACCATGATGTCATGCACATGACATCACTGTTTTGAGTCAAGAGGCAGTGCCTGATGCAGTGAGTCTCTGCTGATTGTTTTGGTGCCAGTGCAACGTAGGGCTTATCCCTGGTCGTTCGAAATACTACTCACAGCTTAAACAAAGCTGATGAGCAGAGCTGCGTGAACTGCATGTAATTTCTGCAGAAAATCGAAACATGTTTCACGTGGTCTTTGGCATGGCATTTGCAGGCAAAGAAAGCACAGATGGTGGCGAAACGAGATGAAGATGAATGGGGAACAGGGGACTTGGGAGAGGAGTTGCTGCCACAGTGACATTTCTGTAGATCTGTACAGTAAATAATGTCCAATAAAACCTGCAAAGACTGTAGCTCACTTCTGCTACTACACACATGCCAAGATTGTCTTGGAGAGCTATGTTAAACAGTATTGCTCATATCATGATCACTGGTGTCTGTAGCTGTGTGCCACAACAAGCTTAAGCACCAGCTTCACCCTGTTCTGTCTACTTCATTGCTGCCAGGTGACCTCAGTCCCTTCAGAACAATCTTACACTGATACCAGCTTAGGCCTTGCTCACCTGCTCACAGAAACGAATGATTGCTTATATCTAGTATGTCTTGTCAAACATGCAAGAAATTTGCACATCAGATTGGTCAGCAGTAGCCTCGTTTCATGAGGGCATGCCCAAAACTGACAACAACAGCTCAACTGTGCAACTGCCGTGCTTTCTGTGGTAGCTGTTTCTGCACAATTGCAGGCATTGGCAACACGTAGTGCATAGTATGCAGAAACAAGCTTAAAGCAGCAGTCACTCAACCTGAAGCAGGGTCTATGAACTTGGGGGCATGGGTTTGGTCCTGTACTGCTCCAGTCAGATCCATGTGAACCTGAGCAACACAGGCGTGTCATGGTATGCAATGTGTGTTCCCACATTAGCTGCTGGCTGTGCAGCACCAGGTCAGCTTTTCAGGTGACAGTGTGAGCTGCATGTTGCCTTCATGCTACGACCTTATCAGTTCACCATGCTGGTAGTCAAGTTACTTAATAATGCATGGCACAACACGCTTTGATGTGGTGGTGGCACAGCAAGCTGATGGCATGCATGGCGCTGCACAAACGGACGCACACAAAGGAGGAGTGAAGCACATAATGCATGTGGCATGGGACATGTATTGAAAGCACCTGCATGCCCTTCTTTGCACGGATCTGGAAGGCCCTCTTGAACAAAAACTCGTCAGGAATGCAGTTTTCCTCAAAACGTCCATGCACCAGAAGGAACATCTTTGTAGGGCCTGCAAGGCCAAGATGGATCTGTCAGCTCTGGTCTGAATGTATTAACGCAATGATGTCAGCACAAGAAACAGTGTGCATGTCACCATGCATTCAATGCAAATGCTGTGAATATAATCTCAATGAATAAACTTATCGGGTTCATCATGTGCATGTTGCACACTCCACAAGTTGGTATTGCTGTCGATGTATGGCAATGCAACAAGCTTGGCAAACATGAACCTGCAGAGGCTTTGCCCTCCGGCATGTCCTGTGTGTTCATCACCAGCGTCCGTATAAGGCGCCGAGCAACATCATCCATTGCTTTCTGTGGCGTTGCCATTGAACAGTGCTCTGAAGTAACAAGAACCGTGCCTGATGTCATACTTGCTGGGAAGCTGTCCACAGCAGCATTTGGCAGCATGCAAGAGCATGTTACCTACAGCTGGAAAGGCTAAACTGTACACTTCAGATGGCCTGGACGCTGTGGGACCAAAGGCAAGCAGCAGGTGAGTAGGTTGCTTTGTGAACAACTCTGCAGTGATGTTGTCCAGCAGGCTATTTGCTGACTGCATGAACTGCAGGCTCACGCCAGTAAGCATTGGTTGGCCTGATAAAAATGGTAGGAAGGTTGCAGGGTCCACATATGAATCAAGAGTTGTTCAACAGGTCTACCTTCAGGATGCGTTTCTGACTGGTTTGTAAGCGCCGCTTTTTTTTTTGCGTTGGCTTCAGCACAGCATGCTGCAAGTCTGCATGTTTCACCCTGTCTGCTTCAAGTTGAAGCTGTGTGAGTCTGGCCTTTTCAGCTTGCAGCTCCCGCTGGTGCTCATACTCCTGCAAGAATCAGCTGAATGGAATAGCCAGGGGTCATGCAGCCTACAAAACTCTCTGTGACGAAATTTTTACTCTCAGGCAGCAAGCATGAACAGCGCTTTGATCTTGCCTGCACTTGCCAGTCCAAGTCCTCAAACAGGCCCGGGATCTGATTGCGCATGTACAGCAGGTGCTTGACAAGTTCGCGAACCAGGTTTTCACACATGTCGCTGGTTAAACGACCTCGTGGCTGGACTGATAGGTTTCTGATCACACACTCCTGCTTTCTTTTCGTAGACATACCTTATTAAGAAGAAGACATGCATGTGATCAGGTGAATTCAGATATCGACACTTGAATCCAGTCCTGCGACTGGTGCCACGGACGCATCTTTTACTGAGGACAGGGTAAAAAGGCTCAACACATTCGCCTAAGGTGCGGCAGCGTTGCCTAACGCAAACAGGAGGGTCAACGATTATTTCAACAGTTGGAATGTAAAAGTCTTTGACCTGATACAACAGCGCAGCATGCACTCGGTGCACAGCTTGCGCAGGTAAAACCATCAAAAGCTTATGCAGTCAGCCTGCCATACCTTGCTGTCGCAAAAGTACGTGTCAGCGGTTTGAAGTTGCCATTGCCGAGTCTTATGTCGACCAGCGGTCACAAGCTGAACCGAGTTGCTGTGTTCTGCGGTGCAAACGCCGGCACACGGCCTGAATATCTGCAATCTGCAAATGAGGTCGGACAGGAGTTGGTCAAGCGAAAGATAGGCCTTGTCTACGGAGGTCTGCTTTTCAACTATGCTCCTTGATGTGCCATCTCCTGCTCAGCAACAAGCTTCCTGCCTGTTTTGTCACGCAGGTGGCAGCGTTGGCATGATGGGTGCTGTGGCACAAACCGTGAGTCCATAATTCCATGTTGTGAGATTAGGTCACAGAACACCCATCGGATCTTGGCTTGCCTGTAACCTTGTGGTGATCCTGCATGGTATTCAGTTTCTTAGGTACCACGTGATCACGTTTGTGCCTGTGCACTTACTCAGTCTGTGAGGGATTGCAGGGCGAGTCGCCTGATAACAAGATCTGCATACAGTTGTGGTCACTGCTGATTGCTGCGCAGGTAGACTCTGGACTGGGAGAGGGTGGGGTCATCGGAGTGATACCTCATGACTTGATGCCAAGGGAGATGTCTGGTGCACCCATTGGGGATCTGCGAGTGGTGGACACCATGCATCACAGGAAGGTGCACAAACTAAACCCTGCACTGCTGCATGCATGCCAAGATGCCGTGCCCTGCTGCATGCCTTGCGTGGACCCATAGCTGATTGCTATTCATCTGTACTATGCTTCAGACACAGGCGCTCCTGCAACTGCAGCAGCTTTGACCTTGAACTTCAACTTCAACTGAATAGGTTCAGCATTGTCCCATAGGGTGAACAGAGTGTGTGTAATTTTGCAGCATTCACAGAAAGTTCTGCAGGCAGCTGACCTGACGCACCCTTGCTTACAAACAGCTCACATACTCCACAGTGTCAAACGCTTGTTCTGCTTAAGAGTGTACATTTGCTGAGCATTCATTTGTTATGTAGGCCCAAATGTCAGACCTGTCAGATGCCTTCATCGCGCTTCCTGGCGGCTTTGGAACTCTTGAAGAGCTGCTGGAGATTGTGACCTGGAACCAGATAGGCTTGATTGTGAAACCGGTCGGGGTTTTAAACGTTGCTGGCTATTTTGACCACTTGCTGAAGTTCTTTGATCATGCAGTGCAAGAGGTGCGCCAATCTTGTGTTCCCCTCGCCTCACCTGTATTCCAAAGCTGCTAGGTTTTGCGTTCTTCTGGCAAGTTGTTTTGCTTGTGATCACATGCAACATTCGCTTGTTCCATCATGCAGCACCGCAGGACTAGCTTGGTCCATTTCATGCTGAAATGGTAGTACAAAATGTGCTGACACTCAACTATCTCATGCATTATGGCAATAGGCTGCTCTCATGCAGCTGTGTTTGTGTGAAGAGCGTTTTCAGACGCTGCTGTTACAGGGACTCTTGTTGGTGCGCAGGGCTTTGTACGGGAGGCCAGCAGAACCATTGTGATAGAAGGCAAAAACCCAGCAGAACTGCTAGACAAGCTTGCAGCATACAAGCGTAAGCTCTCTGCTCCTGTACTTTGCTTGACATACATCAAGGGCATGCTTTGGTGTAGCAACGGTACATTCTAGATTCAGACAACGGCGTCTGGGAAACCAAGTTACACTTTTCAGCACAAAGCTCAGTGTGTTAGGAGGTTTGATCCTGTTCTAGGTTACGGTCAGTTCTGGGCTTGGTTCCCAGACCTTGTACATTTGACCTATCAGCGGTGGGTGACCCTAACGCTCACATGAGTTTGCATGCTGTGCTGTCATGAACACTGACCACACATGCACAGCAGGGCACTTGCATGGCCTACTGACTCTGAGCCATGTGCTCTGCTATGCAGCTCCTCCATCCCTCCTGGAGTTGGCCAAGACAGCACCTCGGGGACTGCGGTGACAGCTGTGCTGGTGTCACATGTATACACACAGACACACATACAAGCACTTTCTTAGAGGCTTGCCATATTACCATGGCCGCAGGTGTGGGGAGCTGTCAAACACTTCCAGCAGGAATCTATGCTGCTGAATAGGTGGTTGTGCTCCAGGAAGGGCTGTCATTCATGCCCAGTTGCCTAGAATGAATTCACAGATTGCAGTCAAATAGTCAATCATGTTTTATGGTGTAGAAAACACTCCATGACATGTCCTTGTATGCATACCTGTGTATAGCTGTTACAGTTGCAGAACAGACGCCATTTTGCTCACAAACCGACGTCCGATATACGTTTGACATGTTGCGCAACATGCGATACAACATGTGCTGGCAATCCTGCACTTTCCATACCTGTGGATGTGCATGTGTCAGCCAACACGCGCCACGCTGGCTACCGAGCAATGTCAATACCAACCCAGGTATGTGTCTAGATGTACAACAAAGGCACATAGTATTACCGATACTGGTACTACTACTAGTACAAAGTATTGTGTGAATACTAGAAGAGCTATCCAATCTTAGCAGAGCCTGAGATCGGCGACTTGTATTGTACCATATCGCTTCAATGCATGGTTTTGTGGCCAGGCGGGCAATTGCAAGGCAGTATGCAAGACGTGCCTGCACATGCCAAAGCTGTAGTGCCTGCCTGGACAAGCCCTGATGTGGTATCAACCAGGCAATGTAGTACCACTAAATATTGACCAAAACAGGCTATTGCTGCATATGGTAGGTACAGCATAAGCTCGAATGAGAGTGCTGCACCTTTGATCAATGTATGAAATTCTGAATAGGCATACTGGGGATTATAGTCAGAACTGTCAGAGGGTGTGTCTTGGCAACATGTCCTGTAGCATCATGCTGTCAACACGATGTTGGCAGATCACGGGCCGGACCCTGCGAAGTGTAATTGGCTGTGGGCTGTGTGATGTTCAGAAGATGTGAGTACGATGCATCCATATGAAGATATTTCTGGCCACTGGGGACGATGACCTGGATAATGACTGGACTTGTCGCCTTCGGTGAAGTTTAGATGCCACCTTCGCAAACATATCTGTCTGACTGCGACAGCGGCAAATCAAGGCCTAGCGTTACCAGCCCGCCGAGGGCCGGCTAACATCGTCCTCTCGTGCGCCTGTGAAGCTGCAACGTTAGCGCTTCAGCCTGTCTTGACACCAGTACCAACAGTGCACTAGCACCAGCTGCGCAGTGGTCCATTCGTCATGCTAACGCTCATTATTTGTGTCACTCTTGCCGTGACAGCCGTTCCTCCGCGTCTTACAGCGTGGGCTCTGCATGTGGAGAGTCCTGACCCTCTTGACGCCACGGCGTCACCGTTAGGCGATTTACCCGAAGTTTCAGATCTCGGCAAACCTGACGCCTGGTGTGTACCGACCAGGTCCCTATCCATTCTTGCAATGGTTGATCACACCAAACATTCTCCTTGCCAGTGCAGGTTTGACACGCATGCTGGCACCGTCTCGAGCAACAGTCCACAAGTGTTGCTCGTGCTAGATCCCAATGGACTGCACTGTTGGGAGGATGTACATATCGACAGTTTCACCAACGAGACCTTGCTTGCTTGGCTGCACGACCAAAGTGATGCTCTGACAGTTGGGAAGCTTCCTGGCACTGCTTTACCACTGCAGGTATCTGGCTACTTGATTTTTTTTGCCATTTGAAGACTTCTGTATCACACTGTGCGAGTAACTTTAAATGCGAAGCTGAAAAGCAAATATACATTGTGCATTAATTTCATATTGCAAAAGGTGTGCAGCGTTGGTGTTTGATATGCAGTTGCCAATTGGGCTGCAAGGTCCAAGAACAGCTCAAACCTTTGCAGAGATGGTGGAGCAGGCTTGGCAAACTCAAGCAGCCAGTATCAAAGTCCCTTCTCAGCTGCTGGTGGCATTCCAGATGACACTGTAAGTCCACTTTCACTCTTGTTGACAGCATCCTGTCTGCTTTGCATTTTGTCAACTAGCATTCAGCTCGCGTGCCTGGAGTCAAATTGGTCCAAGCTCTTCTCATGTGTGTTGATGTACTTGGCAAGGCTGTCTCAGTGTGGTGCTGACGCAGGCTCTGCATGGGCCAAAACAGCTCTCAGCATTCAGCAGGCACCAGTTGTCTGGACAGGACTCAACTTAAGGTCACCCATGTTGACAACTTCTGGAAAGCTGTGGAGAGGACAGTTGCAGTTGGACACCTATCCCCTGCTGCGTCGGAGTTGCCAGACACTCGTAACAGTGGCCACGGCAATGCAAGCATGCAGCTGAGCAACACTGTGATCATACTGCCACGGATTGTGACACGGCTGCACCCTGTCCATGAAGCACTACATGACCATGTATACCAAGATCTTATGTCGTGGGATGTGGGTTTTGTGATACAAATGCTTCAGGAGTTTTTGCGAGTGTCGTCTGCAGAGACAGTTCCAAGCCTTGAAGAGTACAGGATTCTGCCAGATAAGGTATACCATGCTCTTGCTGGCTTAGCAGCATCAACATGCATGCGCCGCATGCATTATCAAGCATGCAATCAGTCTTAAGAGTGCAGTTGCGCCTGCTGACAATCACCTTGCATGTCGTGACAGCTCCTGTCCAGCAAGTCTGTGAACATGACTACTGCACCCCAATCTGACACTGCATCATTTCATATACAGTGTGCACTTTGAGCATGCTTGTGAACCGTAGTGCATAGCCCTAATGAGGCGTTATGCGCACACACAACACAAGAGCTTCTTTATGCTATTGTTATGCATTGCTGCACAGGTGATGTTGCAAAACATGTATGAGTCCTACTATCAAGCTGAGCCAGCCCAGCGCACCCCCCCAATCCCCACCACTCAAGTCAAAACCCAGCAGTCTGCCGAGCGCGAGCGCGAGCTATGTTACCTAGCAGCCACCACAGCCAGTGAGCGAGAGGCAGTCAAGCAAGGCCTCCTAAAGGCTGTGCTGGAACTAGAGCACTTGGTGCGGCCTGGGCACCCTGTCAGAAGCATGGTGGAAGGGGGTAGCAGTGCTTGGATGGGACAGTACATCATCAAGAGGGAGTTCTCAGAAGGCTCTCGGCATGTCTTTGGTGTCAGCTTGCCTGATCTTAGCTCAGCTAGGCCTGCAGCTCATGCAGACCCAGGACAGCACATCTCTGGTAATGTGGATGGTGAGGTTGATGTCTGTCTCAGTGATGTTGCAGACGGCCGTCCACAGGAAAGCTCAGGAGGCCAGGCAGGAGCTTCAATCTTAGCCAGCGTCAAGGCTGCTGTGAGTACAGTTGCAAGGATCCTTGGCATGAGTGCAGCGCCAGGGCAAAAGCTGCCAAGCTCTCAGCAACATACAGTTGCAGACTTGCCGCTGGAAGTACAACCACCTGACATCAGCCCAGATGCTCCCATCTGCCGGAGTCCTGATGCAGCAGCAGCAGAGACTGAGTCAAGCAGTGCTGTTCATGCCAGCAATGTCCAAGGCGGTGCCAGAGGCTCTGTAGGGATGAAGCTGACTCCAGAGCTGGACAGCATGCTAGATGAGACTGCTGACAGGTTGTTGCAGACCTCATGTGGAGAGGGCTGGTTGGTGCAGCCCCGTATCGCCAACATGAGCGGGCTGGAATACAGAGTGTACATGCTTGGCGGTGCTTCAGCTGTAAGCTTGTCTTCCATGCTGTCAATTCAGAGTGTGTTGAGCACAGCACACATTTTCCTCAAAATCCCTGCTGAACACATGGAGTGTTTGGCTCTGCCAGCTCAGTCATATGTTGCACGACAATCGCCACTACCAAAAGTATATTCAAAAGCTGCCAGAATGTTTGAACCAGACTTGCATTCCTGCATAGCGTTTGGAACTGCAGACCAGTGCATGCTTTGCTCTTTGCATGCTGCTGCTTTGCTGCATCACCTGCTGTGCCAAGGGCTGCCTTTGCGTGATTAACAACCTGTCATCTAGCAGAGTGTTGCACCACAAGCATCTGCAATTGCTCCTGGTATTGTTCTGCACATTCTGCAATGTCTGTATGTGCCAAGCTGCATGGTTGATGTGCTTGCATGTTGCAGGCAATGGGAAACACGGACCACAATGCTGTTGTGTATACACCTTGCCACACAGATGAGGCTGGACTGCATACCTATAACTTCACTTTGCCTGTGGGGATGATCTGCACAGACAGTCTGCCGAGGCTAGGTGATTGTTTGATTCTTTGCCAAGCACGCTGAGCTGATAGTTTGTGTGCATCGCTGATGATATTAGCTGTCTCACTGGGCGTACTTGCAAAGCACTCAAGTCCTCTGCTGGAGATGTTGAAACAGCCCTGCATGTGTGCATGACATTACCCATATGAAGTTGTATGCATAAGCGCAATGCAAGAAGTCTGTCTATGATCAAGTGTCATGCATTGGGCACGTCATCCATGCGTCAAAGCTGCCGTTGCAATGCAGGTGACACGCCTGATGAGGTTGTAATCACAGCGTACAGGCCGTATGAACTCTGGTCTTCTCCTGGGGTCTTTGAAATGATCTTGAAAGCTGCTCATGATGGGGCACATGCAATGCTGTCATCTCCCCAGGGACACCTCCTGCGTGTGGTCAGCAATGTTATGGTCAGAGTGGATGTGGTGTTGGGTGCCAGTTGGAACAGCAATGGGGAAATCACCTTATGGCCAATGGTGAATGAAATGGACTGGTTCAATTCTGCTGGCATGTTGTCAAGCTTCTGGATGGACAGCATGCCCATCAGCCAGGTTACAGATGAGCAAACAGGCAACCTTGTTGCTCTGAAGCATTCTCCAGGGTTCAAGATTGCGCAAGCTCTCTTCAAGGAAGTTTTGAAGACACATCAAAGTCGGTGAGATGTGTTGTAAATAAGGCAGCATATGTGCACCTGAAGAGATGTTGTTCTGCTTTGAGTTTGTCACATTGTGGAGTTAATTTTGAAGGGTGTCTGTTTTGATCTATCTCCAAGCTCTAGGAAGTACCAGACGCAAAGATGCAAAGTATATAGAAATCCATTGTGTGTTGGGCGCCAAAAGTCTAAGAGCGATGTCATGACAGCCACTAGTTGAAGGCCTCATTGGCAAGAGTGTCGCTGTCACAGACGTCACTTGCCTTTCTTGTTGTGCAAGATCATGACCGTGACTATCTAGGGTATGACAGTTTTGCCTTTCTTAAGAGCCACATGTTGTCACTGTGCTGGGACTTGCGAGATACATGGCCAGCATCATAGCCTTGGTGCTCTCATCAAATGAACAGTGGTTGTCCCACTTAATGCACTGAAGATGTCTATTTTGTGAACAAAGAACTGCTCAAGTCTTCCAAAATTCAGGACATGTTGAGACATGCCAGGCACGGAGTTGCGTTTCACACTGTCACAGTGACAGCCTTGTGTTGGTGACTCTATCGTTGGTTCATCATGAATTCACAGTATGGTATTGTCACTGCAGCTGGGCAACGTCATTGTAAGATCTGCATCCTGGGTGCACCTTGACAACAGAGACAGCGGATGTTCCAGCACAGCATAAAGAACATTCAGGAATGCCCAATGCCACATTTTTGGGAGCTGCATGCACCCAGACATGAGCAAACAGTACATATATATAGCTAGACATGATAAAGCCATGAGGACAGTCATCCAAGCTCTCACTAAAGGGCAGTGCGGTAGTCACTACCTGATTGCAGATGTGGGAAAGATTCCCAAAGATATACTATATCTATGAGACACAACAAAAGAGTTTCAGCATTTGTGATCCCGGACAGATGTTTACAAGCCAGGGGCTTAGACCTTACGGTGGAGAGGGTTTTCTTGCAGAGGGGAGCAGTAGACACCAGGAGCAAGACGCAACTAGACATGATGATAGCGGAAATGACAACTGCAGAACAAAACCAGTACTTGCACCATGATGACAAGTCTGGATCTAGACTGACAGCCTTAACATCCGTGATGCTTGACAAAAATTCAAGGAGCATACAGATTGTGAAAGGAGGATGTTGCCTTGATACAGCCTGGCAAGATGAGAGGAGAAGCTGCAAAAAAAAGGACAACGTGAAGCATTGAAGGCAGCTCTTCAGGACTACTAGTACGCATACAGTGTTACCACACTGAAACAATCATAGGACAATCTGGGGTAAAATGCTATACTACATCTTATGCTTTAGCCCAGATCGCAATTGGTATAGAGCATATGCATGGATCTGCAAACAAAGTCATGTCCAAACTACGCTAGAGAGAGAAATAGACAAAACCAGCAAGAATAAGCTTGATCCACCATAGGTTTAGGCTTTTTCTTCTCCCTTTGGGCTATGGCCTACCGTAGTACGGTCTTAGCTCCGGGCTGGACACTTTCGCGTAGACTTCTCTTTTCTTCCTTTTTTAATGCACAATGCATTACTGCGCACTTCCTTGATGCACATTCAGTCATGTTTCTTGCCTGATACAGCGGCCGCCTAAATCCGTGTTGACTGACCTAACCGTGTAGTACACGGCATGCAAAAAGAAAACCATTGTACTTACCTGCTTGCAAGCGGATAAGGCGTCATTTATTCCAAGGCTTGACATCAGTCTTAGTGGCCTTTGACAGGCTAGCCTCACGAGCAGCTGAAGGTATCCGACTCCTCTGCAGCGCCCACCCACTGCAGCTGGGCGCCCTCATCTCGTTCAGGCAAGCGCAAATTTGAACCGTTTAAACCGCAACTGACTGATCTTGTGTGGCCGTAGTTCCTGTTTTTGCACCATGCTGTCGCTATCCATGCTGGCAACAAGCAGCAAAATCTGATCATGGGTGATCATGACATCTATGCATGTCTTGCCTAGCGATAATCGACCGCCACCAAAACATCAGACTTACCCAACACTCATTTCAGGCTTTGTTCGTGCAGGGCCAGCCAGTCGATGTCACAGCCGAAGGGCAATGCCGATGGGCGCAACCATGGCATGCCTGGTTTCGTCAACAACACTCGCGAAGGCTTCGGGAAGAGTGGTTCGTCATCGGACCCAGACAGGCACTGCTACCGCCGCAGTGAATCATCAGGGAACATGAAGTGCGAAAGTTGTCACAACTACAACAGTGGTGTTAGTGCGAAAAGCTGCAAACTTTGTGGACATACAAACTCAGTGTTTCGTTGACAAGCAGAACGGACCTTGCAGATCTGCTGATCATGTCATGATCATTGATCAACATGCAATTATGCAGTACCTATAACCTCTGACACAGTGTTCGGCCTGCTACTTGTAATGTTATCAAACTTGTAGGGTGTGCATTGACATCCGCATAGACGAGGTGTAAGTTGACAAGCTCTTGAGGTGTAAGGTATACCTTACGTAAGATATTAAGCCAGCGCAAGTTCGTTGACATCGAAAGCGCAGTACATGCATGCTGCACATAGAAGATGCAGACTTAACAGCGCTAGACAACAGGAGCAGCTTCCTCTGCCATTACCATTTACGTCGTCGCTTGGAAGCAGTTCCTTGACGTGGTTCTACAACTTTCAGAACCTCAACATCAACTTCTGCATCTATGAGAGCATTAATCCATGCTCTCTGTTGCTCTGACAGGCGGTCACGAGGGCCTTTCACCTCAGAAAGCTTGGCCTTGCATGAGTTCACATTCCACAGTAGCAGATCTGGCATTCCACCTGAGTATCATAGGCAAGATGTGATCTTTTGTCATACGCTCATGTACAGTGCAAAGCAGCTCCCTAGCAATGTTCTGATGTTTAGCATGCGCTTTGTGTGGTCGCTCACTTGCTATTCCGCAGCAAACATGTTCTTTGACGCATGTGAGTTGATGCATCAGTTGCAAGGTGTCAGAGCAGGCGACATGATTCATGACCACATACCTATGGACATGCACGCAAGCTTGCAAAATAGAAGCGCAGTGCTGCCGTGCTTGTTTCAGGCAACATCAACAGGGGTGCATCAGGTTGCACACCTGCCCAGCCGCTGAAGTCTTCAGCCAGCAATCTGCACACAGCTGCCAGGCCTTGCCCGCCCACACACTTGGCAATGGTGTCCAGGTCATCAAGGCCTGGAAAAACACATGCTATGCATCAACACTCCTCGCGTCTGCCTTGGCTGAGGCGGACGATAAAGTCAAAGGTGCGGATTGACAGAAAAAAGCTGTTGAATGTCAGGACCACAGAAAACTTGGCAGGCTTCAGGCATGGGTTGCAGTATGCACCAACACCACTCAAGACACCTGAGTATGCATTAGAAGGTACACCGTGTGTCATACTTGTGTGCATGACGCAAAAGCCACCTGACTGCTGAGTACCCCCGCCCTCCAACCCACCCACCCACCCACCCACCCACCCACACACACACACACACACACACACACACACACACACACACACACCCACACACACTTGCTTGCACACAACCTGAGCGTACCATGCCTGTCCCAGTTTACACCTCTGCACCATTCTCCATAGTGCTCTTGCCAGCAGCTTTGCAACAAGGCAGGCCCTTGCCCCTCTCGCACTTCACTCAGCCGTGCTTCTATGGCGTCCTTCCTGGAGGGATAAAACACTACAGTGCCCAGGTCAAGGGGAGCTGTCTGAAAGGCTGTCTGAAAGACATCAGGGACATCCATGAAGATGATGTCCCACATCAGCAGGCCAAAGAGGGTGGCCCAGATTCCCCCCTCTGCATGAGTACCTGCATCATTCTGTGTCATGGGACCAGCACCACTAATAGTAATAATCAAGACGCAGGCTTAGCCAACAGGCATCAGGTGCGTGCGACGCATGTCAACTTCTTCCAGACAGGCCTGTACAGAGCATCACAAATGTGATACTTCAGCTTGACTTGTGAACATCCGCATTCATTGCACTGAATGTGCACGATGGCTGTTGTGATGAACCAGATTTTGCACAACCTTTATGTAAGGGCAATCAGGAATTGTGCCCACTAGCTGAACAATCGATGCCTTTAGCACCTTTACATGCTATCAGTACATGCGCATGTAGCTTGCTTGGCAATTAGCATGCTGAATCATCACATCTCACAAAGCGTGCACAGATTAAATTATGTCCTCTGCATCATGGAGAGTGCAGCAATTGGCTTGATATGGACATTCAAGTGGATGGTCAGCAAGACAGAGAAGGAAACACTGCAGTAGAGCCGCAATCTCAAGATCTCGGAAAAAGCAAAGGAAAACAATCCCAACATCCCTGAAAAAGCAAGACAAGACAGTGGAGAGGGGTAGATCCACCGGTCCTTGCAACCGATGATTGAGCTGACCTGTCCAGCTGCCGCCAGCCTCTGCTGCATAGTATTGCAGAGCCAGCTCCTCCACACTGCATTCATCTCCACCATTGCCCACGAACCGGCTCTTGATGCCCAGCACTGAATTCAGTGGTTGCCCCTCAATCCGCACCTTCACATCAGCAGCTTACTCATGTCAGACCGTGCCGCAGCAACACCCCCCTCCCCCCGCACCCACCGTTCAGTACTTTATGTCCGGGGTGTGGAGCTAGTTGTGACATGTAATCAGGACCATCAGCACAGTAAGACAACTAGATGCTGTAGTTCGTCACGAGCTGTTGTCACACGACAGGCTAGAATGCAGTTGCTCATGTAATCCACAACAGGGACAGAAAGCGCGCATGGACTTCAGGTTGTGTGGCAAAAGAATTGGGAGTATCAGGACAGAGCCCAGCTCATCAACAGCATAAGCTTTTGGGCATATGTCATGCCCATGCTTAGAACATTCAGCAGCCAAGAAAGGCAGGACTGTTTTTTGTTGCCATCTAGAGATTCTTGAATAGTAAAAGGCAAGACAGCCATACACGTGTCAAACTACAGAGAAAAGAGACACATGTGCATACAGATACACAGATGCAGTTTTGTGCCCATGCAACAGAACAACCAACAGTACGTCCTGCACATACCTAGCTCATCATCAGCCGGAAAGCCCAACAAAAAAAAAGTATTGTCATTGGTATTATGCAACAGAAGGACACATACTTCCAGGGGCTCCCGCATTGCCAGTGAGGCCCAAGAGGGGCGCTTCCATCTGCGAGGGGGCTTCCCCAGTCTCAGAACACGGCGCTGGAGGGCAACACGGTCCCCATTGATCACCCACTCATCTGCCAAAGCTGCTTCTGCCATCTGCAGTATGCCAGTCATTGCTGTCAGCTGAAAACACTCTCAGGGATTGTGTCGCTGTTGTCTGAAAGTGTATGATGGTCAGTAGAGCTCTCCTCAGCATCTCAGCAGAAAGTAAAGCTAGGTTGCAGCACTTTTGTTGAAGACATTGATAGAGTTTGTGATGCTGACAGCAACACCATGAGCAAATGCTGCTGACCTCCAAGGACTCGTCTGACCTGCCCAGATGCTCCAGATCCAGGGACAGCCGGATCCACCATTCCCCTCTACGCCTGAGGCAGCATACCCCGCCTGGCATACACCATAATTGCTTGTTGTAAACAGCTGAAACAGTTCCAGCACAATTTCTTGTTGAAAGCAGCTGAACCAGCTCATGCACAAATCAGGGCAGCATCAAGCTTTGCCCTCTGGCAGACATGGGCATCTGCTCTTGTCATGGAAACTTGCTTCTTCCAGGCATCCAGATTACAAGCAAGCACAGAGAAAGCGAGAGAGATGCTTTACACCCACTGTCCGGCCTGCATCTCTTATGGATGTCACATGCACAGTGCCAGGATAAGTCACAGGCATGGGTGAGTCTCACCAGTAGATGCAGTCCTGTCAGCACCAGATTGCTGGAATGCAAAGCATGCCACAGCAGTACAATGCAGGGATCCATAGTACCTAGCAGCTGTTGCAGCAACTCCACTGCCTGTTGCCACTGCTTCCGCTTCTCCATGAGGCTGACTCCTGTGGTGGCCATGGCAGCGTAGACCCAGGCAGATGAGTAGCGCAGGAAGAAGGGCATCTGTGTGGCTGAGCAGCCTCCTCCACAGGCTGACGGCTGCTGCTTGTGCAGGTCAGCATTAATAGCTGCAAATGCCGGCTCCAGTGCCTTGTCTGCTGCATCTGTATCCAAGTCCTACAGCACCATGATAGCATGTTGTTGTTTGCGGGTGGCCACACGCTTTTTGATTGCTTGCTGAGGAAGAGATTTTTTAGCAAAACCTGACAAAAAACGGTTGCCAAGAAATACTTTTGAGAAATAAGCGGCTGCCTAACTTGCACATTGTGGAGCGTCTCACACACACGTAAGCACTGCAAGAAGAATTGCATCAGGTCTCCTACTGCAAGAAGAATTGCATCAGGTGATTTCAGGTTTGAATCATTCACATTGCATCAATGATCATGCTTGCTTGTAGCCATGTTGTTGTTTGGCTGATGTACATGCCACAGTCAGCATGCCTTCCAAGCCAAGATGGAGCTTGGTACCTCCAAAGCATTGTCCAGCTCAGCTGCGTGGTGAAGGGCCTGCTCATAGTCCAGCAAATCCTGCCGCGTTGTAAAAGCAGAGCGCGACCGTGTGACAGCATAGCTGGGGTACTTGGCAACTCCCAGGTCGGCTATGAGGAAGCTGGACAGATTCTGCGCCTCATTCAGGAAGAAGAGGCGCTGCACACGGTTGATGAAGCTGCACATTGGCAGCTCCAGCTTGATACAAGCACCAGTGGAAGTGAGGACTTCCTGCTTGAAAGGCGCCTGCATCACACAACAACCAGATGTCTCATGTGCGTCACTTCAATTTGCCATGCTAAGGTATGCAGTCCTGTGACTTAACAGCCTGTATCATGCTGTAAACACTGATAGCGGCTTGCCAGCAGCTGATAACGATTGACCTGCAATAGCCATGCTTTGAAAGAGGTATTGGAGCACAGGACAAACTATAAACTGTGTGCAAGCCTTTCTGCTGGTCTTGTTCACCAGCCCAATGAAAGCTGTAACTTGCAGCATGTGGGATTGATACACAGCAGCGATAAGATACGGGAGCTGTGACAGCATGGCGCATGACACAGGCTTGACAAGCTCACCTCTGCAGCAGAGCCTTCAACCTTTTCCAAGCCTGCCTTGAGAAGCTGCAGCATCTGGCCCTTGCTGATGCCTGTGTTCCTGCCCTGCGTCCCTACCTCCAGCTTGCCCATCAACAGCTGCAGCTCTGCAACTGTCAGCATCTCTGCCGCCTCAAACACCAGCTGCGCTGAGCAGCTTGCAGCTTGTACCAGACTGCAAGGTGTACCCTGCATGGTCTGCTCATCACAGCCGATGCTAAGCACAGCAGCCTGATTCTTACATGTACCAGGGCCTGATGGGCTGCCAGCTGCTGCTGCTGCTGCTGTTTGAGGCGGGCTGCCGGTTTTGGCAGCAATGCTTGTGCTGGAGGCGGGGTTTGAGTACAGGGGAGTGGCCATGCCTGCCTGGCAGAGTTGCTCTGCTGACATTGGTATGTCTGTAAGCTCTGAGTAAGCCAGCGTGTTGAGGCGGAACCAGGGCCCCTTGCGCAGGAACAGTCGCAGAAACAAGCACTGCGCGTCATCCGTCAACGCCTGCAGCAGGATGCACATCAGCAAATTCACAATGCGTTGATATATTGTCATGACTGGGGGGATCTTCAGCTGCTGTCTTAGCCAGCAAGCATGCAAAGTGCTGTACCCTTTGACATGGGTATGCAGAATTAACTGATTGGATCATACAAGTTCATGCATCTGGATGCATAAAGATGCTTACTGCAACCAGTGTTGGTAGGTTGAAGAAGACCAGGCAGGTTGAAGATGACCAGGCAGCAGAGCAGGCTGTACCTTGAAGCTTGTCAAAAGCTGCGTCTCTTGATCAACAAGCAGGTGCATGTCCTGATTCACGACAATGTCTGCCATGAGTAGGAAATTGCTGCGCAGGCAGGCTCCAGTGTTTGAGCCCTGCCGCTGCAGCCCACTGGCTTGCCAGTCTGCTGCAGCCTTGACTAGCAAGACCAATGTCTGGTCAACATCCTCTTTAGAGCTGATGCCAGGGACATGTGACATCTGCAGCCAAAAAACCTGTCACGTGACAGCTTTGCAGGTGAGAAACTGAGCATTTGATGCAACTGATGCACTGTGCTCTTACAGCTGGTACAGCCCATACTTGGTATACGCTGATTGCAAAGGTAACAAAGGGGATGAGCGGCAATGTGCTGGGCATGAGTAAACAATGATAATACCACTCGGGGCAGAGGCAAGAAGTAGAGACCTCTAAAAGGATAGGGACAGGAGCTGCGACTGACTTTGGCTCATCCACTGTCGCTGTCACCTTTACAGATCCTGCATCCAAGAGATCTGAGAGATGCTGGGCAATTTCCCTTGGCAAGTACCCAAGGATTGCCTGTCTGGCTGTGTCAATGACCTGGATAGCATTGCTGTCCTTTGGGTTTTCAGGCTGCCTGACAAGAGCCACTTGAGTATGCTTTGTGCAGGCGGTGTTTGTGCGGAAGCGTCTGCCCACAATGCTTGTCTGGAAGTGCATGCATCTATCTGATCCTGGTGGAAGCTGTGAATGCACAGCGTCAGCTAAGGCAGTATTATTGGCTGCAGCTTGCAGATCCTGCTGTGTGCCAGATACACACTGAGCTGCAACAGCAGATGGCACAGTCTGCAATGGTGTTGGATAGGGGCTGCTGCTCTGCTTGAGCTTTCTGATTGGCAGCATCTCCTCAATGCCTTCATCTGAGCCTGAGTGTTGTACTGCCGCTTGTGGGTCATTGCGCAGCAGCATTGCACTGTCAGAGCTAGACCGTCTGGCCTTGCGCTTCTCATTTGCTGAGGTGCTGATGGTTGCAGCTGTGGCAGACCTGCGCAGCTGCCTGGGCGCTGCTGATTTGGGTCCAACTTCAATGCCACCAGATGTGGAAGCAAATCTCTGCAAAGTAGACTGCTTGGCATCCCCTTTGCTGCGTTGAAGTGTCTCCTGGGCAAGACATGTGTCTGCACAAATTTGGGCCACTGTCAGTAGCTGTCCACACATCCAAAACAGCAGGCATGGCACAAACCTAAATGGGTGTTCATCACCCTTTCAGGAGTTGGCACCCCACAGACCGGACACAAAGCATGACCAGGTTGCAGCGACCGTTCTTTTGGTGTTGCAGCATATGCACTGACATTCTGTATCGCGTCAAGATCGTGAGAGGTGGATGCTGAGTCAATAGCTGCTGCCTTCTTCTTGCTCTTGGGAGGGCGCTTTCTGGTCATGAAGGAGCGGCCTATGAGCTCCTGGAGCGAAGCCTGTCCGCGCAACATGGCGCACAATATGCTGTTTCAAGTTTTAAGGTATAGCCAGGGCTGTGGCGCCCCTGTGTGGCAGTGCTGTTCCCTCAAACCGACGGTGTGCCTCAATAACTAGTGTTGATCAGCCGCTGTACATCAATGCTTCGGTGTATGAGCAATGCAAACCGCTTGGTTGTTGGCATGAAACAAGAGCCCAACTGTCTATGTAGAAGTAAAGGTGATACAGGTAACAATAGGGAGCGTTCACCATCATGCATGGATCAGTGAAGCTATGACGTCACTCACGGCGAGTGACTTTCGTCTGTGTCGCTTGAAAAAGCACAACGCTTGCATCTAACAATCGTCTCACTGCGCATTGACCATTGACAGAATGTACAGCGCCACAAACGCGCAGCATGCCTGGGCAGCATGCAAGCCTACTGCAGCTTCTGTGAATCTTCTTCCCATTCCAGTCCATCATCTTCTTCATCGCCAATGCCATGGAAGGATCCGAGGGACCGCTACTTACTGGTGCGACGTAAGCAAGACGCTCGCTGTGGTCACAACATCTGAAAAGTCGCTCCATCTTCAAGAACTGTTTGCAGCGTGTTCAAGATGACGTCCCATGCATTTGGCTCGTCTACTTTGGCAGCGCATCACACGCACAGCAGCATGCAGAGACCAACGCTCGTCTGCCAGGCGCGGCAGGCGCCCACAGCCAGATTTGGTGCCGCTCATAGTCAAATTCTCGGAAGCAGATTGGGCAGTCATTCATTTGCAGGTGTGCTGCTGCCCAGATGGGGTCAGGAAGCTTATCCGGCATGCGTTGCGCGACCTTTGGCAGCATAAATCTGTTTGGGTTGCAGGAACACAATTGAAAATGTCCACTCCAAGATCGCGACAGGTTGCATGCGGCGCAACAGGGGTGCAGGCAAATCTTTTCAGCAGGTTTTTCAGAGTGATCAGGTCTTATGCAAATTCTGTTGGTATGTTTTCAGGCGGCACCCCACTGTCTAGCAGTCTGTTACTGGTAAAATTTACAACCTCAATGAGGCAAGCCTTCACATGCATACATTTGTGCTGCAGTTAGTGGTGCGGAAGACCCCGAGAAAATGTTAGACCAAGCAGTGAATGAAATGCAAAATGACCTGGTTAGACTTCGGCAAGCATCTGCACAGGTAAAGACCTACGCCTTCTAGCTGCACATTCCATGCGGCATGGTTGATCATGCCTGGTGATCTGACATCGGTGCTTTCATGAACAGTGCAATAACACCTAGCACACTGGCAGCTCTTCTCTTCAGCAGCCAGCCCTAGCATCTGGTACAAGGTTATCATGCTTGTATGCAGGTCATTGCATCACAGAGGCAGCTGGAAGCTAAGTACAGCCAGGCTAAGGATACCTCAGACCAGTGGTACCGCCGAGCACAACTGGCTTTGGAGAAGGGCGATGAGGGGCTTGCAAGAGAAGCCCTGTCTCGTAGGAAAGGCTATGATGTAAGGGCTCCTGACCTTTTTTGCAACATGGTAGTGCAAGCACATGTTCCACATGCATCAGTTACTCTTGTGTCATGTAGCCAGATTTATTTTGATCATGCTCAAAGTGCCTGCAGCTGCCACCTGCAGTGTTGATGGTACTAAGCATTGGCAAGTACAGGCAGGTTGGCCTATTCACTTTAATAATGATATAATCAATTCTCAGCCAGCAGGCATCAGGTGTGTGCGACGCAAGTCAGCTTCCTCCAGACAGGCTTGCTCAGAGCATTACGGGTGTAGAATATGAATATCAGACAGTACAACATGGTTCCAGCCAGGGGTTCCAGACAATACAACATGACAGTCCTAGGTTTACTATGACAGTTCTGGCCTACTAGCTGTCCATGCATCAGTATTTTGGGCAATCTGCTGTCAGGCATCCTGCAGATATGACCAAATCACCCAACCTTGTTGCTTCTCAGCATGAGAGCCATTCACTGTGCATTGCATCAAGTGGCTGTTCTTGCTGCATTGCCCTTTCTGAAGCACTCACGAGGTGCTTCTTTGCACAGTCTGTAGTCTGCAATGCTGCGTGTCTGAATCGCAGGACAACGCCAAGACCATGAAGGTGCAGCTAGATGCCCAGGTAAAGGCTGTAGACCAGCTGAAGGGCAACACACGCATGCTGGAGAACAAGCTATCAGAGGCCAAATCCAAGAAGGACACTCTGAAGGCTCGTGCCAAGTCTGCCAGTACCAGCAAGCAGATCAATGAGATGCTGCAAGGGCTGAACACCAGCAGCGCCTCCAGCGCATTTGACAGGATGGAGGAGAAGGTTATGGCTTTGGAGGGCGAATCAGAGGCTGCCATGCAGGTAATATGCAGTGATGCATACGCATCAGGGCTCACTTGTGTACTTGTATCGGCAGTGTTGTTATGCAATGATGTAAGGCAACACAGGCTGCTTGAGCTTGGTTTCTGGAAAACAAGCTCATTGGCTGTGTGCAGATTTAGGCAGAGGTTGCCATGCGAGTGATGTGGCTTGGTTCTTTCCTTCGACCAGGCTCATCTGTTGGATGATTTTGCCAAGCAAGACCAATTGTGTCACAGCTCTTGTATATTGATTACTGGTGCCGCTTACGCGTCCTGCTACATTTTGTCATGCATGCGTTGTCTGCAAATATGCGTAAATTGTTTGATTGTCAACACAGCAGCAGTGACAATTGTTGCTATTCTGCACAGCGCATGTTGTGAGAGGATGCATCGACTCACGTCTGCAGCATTGCTGTGTGCTTTCGATGTACACAACACCTTTGCATTCTCATGCAGTTGAGTACAAGTGACGAACTGGAGGGCAAGTTTGCACGGCTAGAAGGAGACGATGTGGATGCAGAGCTGTCAGCCATGAAGAAGGGTTTGCTGGGCAATGGAGGCAGCAGCAAAGCGAAGCAGTCACTGCCTGAGGGCAGGTCAGAGGGCCGACCTTACAAGTGAGCCTTCACTTACCTGTGTCTGCAAGCACAAGGCAGATTTTTGTTCCGTCTGCTGCCCTGCATGGTTTTGGCCACTGCCCAGGATGGCTCTGTCTACTGCCCTGGGGTGGTTCTGTCTACTCCCCTGGAAGGTTCTGACCACTGCCCAGGATGATGCTGTCTACTGCCATGCATGGTGCTGTCTACTTCCTGGGATGGTGCTGTCCACTACTCTGCATTGTTTCGTCTACTGCCCAGGATGGTGCAGGTGCCTACAAGTCATGAGGCACCAGCGCGATTTCAGGCCCTTCACTCATAGTTACAGTCAGCAGTGCTTGCACATAGTGAGCCTGGCTGATGTTGTTCATTGTTGACTCAGCTAGTCTTCCAGGAGGTGATGACTATGTGCTTCCTGCTGACTGTAGGGATGCTATTGACTGGGAGCTGGAGGAACTTCGCAGGAAGGCACGCGACTAGACCCTCCAACCAATCCGATTATTGTCGGTCTTGCTTCCATTTCCGTTACTGAACGTCAAAACTTGCTTTGTGGCCAGTGTGTGTTACAATCTTCCAAGGGTTGAAAGATGCCTGTTGTACTTAGCTAATCTATAGAATTACACACAGAATGGGATGAAAGTTGCTGCAATGGATTACACATAGTAGCTGTGATGAAAGTTGCTGTAATGAACTGCTTTACAGCCAACATGCTCTAAAATATGCACCCTGTTGTGGTTGTGACCTGGTGCATTGCATGTGCAGCCCAGCTTTACCGTAAAATTTGTTTATGGTGTTAAACACGCAGCTACTCCTTGACTTAGTTTGAGGAGGTGATTGTCATCTACACTGGCTGTCTGCAGCTGCAGTCACATTAGAGACTGCCTTGCCATAGCAATGCATGTATACATTGTCTCTCCGTGAGCTCATAACAGCACTGAAAATTGCTCAGTACCACAGTCATATGACTGTTAGTATACATACAGAAAGCACTGTCGCATGTTGCATCACAAGTCGATGAAGCTGCTGCTGTACACAAGCAGAGCAGTCATGATGTGGCTCATGTGCAGCGCACAGTCAATGGCTGCCATGGTGCTTTCTGACAATAGCAGGGTTTTTTGTCTTCTTCTAATTTTCTTGCTCATGGCTCACACTGCATACCATACGCTGTGTGAATATCTGTCAGCATACTCAGGAAGAAACAAATGGCTTCAACCGTGCTGCAAGTTCTTGGCCCCAAATTTGGTGGACTTTGGCTGAAGGGTGATCCCCAGACCAGAAGAAATAGCTGTCAGGATCAGAGCAGACAGCTGTTCTGTCAAGCCATTGCAGCAGCTGAGGAGTCCCCAGTGCAGCACGCATCATTGGTGTTTGTGATCCCTAGGGCTGTTGCATTCTGATAAAGCTGCTTTTGCAGGGCGGCAAAGTCAAACAGGAGGGTAAAACTGTCCAAATGCTCTGCCTCAAAGTCGGACAGATGCTGAGGAATAGACGCACTGCGTGCCATAAAATCAGCATTTGCCAAACCCTGCAGACACAGCAGATAGGACTGGCTGCACAATTTCAGCCCCTGCTACAGATTGCTGTAAGCAAGTGCTGTCTCATCTTCTGAGCAGGTGCTGTCTCATCTTTTGAGCACTGGTTTTGCTCTACCATTATGATGCACAGGCAAGTTGAAACAGTCAGGGTCACATTAAGCCTCCTGGTTTGTCAAGCACAACTTTCACTTGACTGCCAGGAGCAGGACCAAACCATGCACGATCGCATTAAACGCTTTTCAAATGAAATGTAGCTTGCATGGCTGAAACATACCACCACAGACTGCCCTAAGGAGGCCCAAACCCAAACCGTCCTTGTCTCTGAAGCAGGAACCTGTGTATGCACAGACTACATCAAGACTGTGTCATCCAAATGAGCATCTGTGCATTCTCATACAGCAATGTGCATGTGGGCAGAGATTATCCATTCAAGGCTGCCCATGCAAGGGCTGCATTGCTTGCTGAGGGCTAAACCCTCGGAAATGTTCTATGAAGTCCAAGCGCCCTCGTCACTTGCAAGACACTGCTGCTCCGCCAGTCACAAAGCAGGATTCATGCTGCTTTGTCCCTTTCATTTTCGGGTCGGCGGTTATTAGATCTGAGGTACCCGCTCTGTTGACTTTTTTTGTTGCAGAGACCTGACTAGTGTCACTGAGAACGATACCTGTGCAACCGCTGCGAAGCTCCTCACGTTTGGCAAGACCATGGCGAAGTCGGGGGTGCCCACTGCAAAGGCAAAGGGTAGATCGCAGCATAAGGCCACGGCAGCTCCGCCCCAGCCTTCTGCTCCAGCAACTCAAGTTGCCGACAAGAGCAGTCGGAAAAGGTAAGCCGTTTGCAGTATATGTACAGTTGTCGGTGGTACTCGGTTGTGGCTGTTGAGCAGTAGTATTCGCAGGTATGAAGTCCCAGCTGACTTTCAGGAGAGTGAAGCTGCCCTGCGATTACAGACTGATGCTACTGATACTAACACTGAACTTTGGCTGTTCCAGCTACCGCATGAGGTCAGTTTTCAGTGTAGTGTTTCTGCTACTTTATTACCTTGGCCTTCAGGAGAGGCATAGCCGTCTCAAACTATGGTGACCGCTTGCCTGACTGCAGCTGGATCCCACAGAAGGTCTCTCCTGGCAGCTGTCAACCACAACAGATGGTGCTGTCAGTGGCACGTGTCAAGACTCAGAAGGTAGGCAGCAGTTTCTTGGATCCAAGATCACTGCTGACATGGATCAATGGCACAAGCCTTGATACGGTTCATCATTTCTGCAGGCGTGTCGTATACTCTGACAGAAGAGCCATCAGACATGGCCACACAGCTGTACACAACACCTGCAGCAGGCTCCAATACATTATCACAGTTCAAGCGTAGAGTCACAGTGGTCAGAGCCAATCAATTGCCTGACACAATAGCTGCAGCTGAAGCAGTGGAAGCAGTGATTCCTTCAGCGGACATGCCAGGCATACCCTCCACAACCCAACCACATCACGATGATGCTGATGAAGCTGCCCCTCCTGTTCAGGAAGTTGCTAACACCACAGTGCAGAAGCAACAACAACAGCAGGAACATCAGGCTGGTCAGGATACGCTGGCAACTCCTGATGATTCCAAGCAGAAGCGCAAAAAGGCGAAATCAGAGGCCAAAAAGCTCAAGAAGCGAGCCCAGGAGCATACAGCTATCAACGAAAAGCAGAGCAAAATGCAACGGCAGTCTGATGTGCCTGTGCTTGCTCCTGAGGCTTTGCAAGTGTCTACTGCTGCTGAGGTGAAGTCTGAGGCTGCTCAGTTGCAAGACAACATTGAGGCAGCCATGACGCCTGCTGCTGCTGCTGCTCTGCCCCCTACTGCTGACAGCCAGAAGCAGCAGAAGGAAAAAAAGGACAGCAAAGACAAGAAGAAGAAGAAGAAGAAGAAGCATAAAGACACACGTGATTTGCAAGCAACACCCAAAAGCTTGTGAGGCTACATTATAGGCGTGTACAGGTCTAGTGTGATGTCATGCTTGCAACATGACGAATTTCTGTGCATTAGATCAAATGAATGTATTTGTGTCCTTGGAATTCAATCTGTCCAGGGAAGGAGCCCGTCAAGGAAACGGAACGGAAAAGAAAGAGAACGCATCTTCTTCCAGACTGTTTTTGTCATGGTCACATGTATGCACTGATATTATGCAGGTTGACAGTAGCTGGCTTTCTTTGGGGCCGGATTGCTCTACAGCTGATGATGACCAAGGTGTGTCAGCTATAGACATAAGACATCCCAGCGCCACAGCCTCTGTTGCAGGGTGAGACTATAGCAAATTAAAAGACAATGACTTGATGCTGTAAGTCACCAACCAGAATGCGACATCGGGGATGTAGCAGGGTAATGAGCTAGTGCACTTGTCACACGCAATGTGGTGTTTTTCTTAGTGGTATGCATCCGATGACCGGTTCTCGAAACGTGGTGTTTTGCATACAACAGCCTCATTCTCTGACCAGACGATGTCCATCAGATCTGGCATCAGTGCTCATTTTGCTCAGATGCGCGTCACACACTGTCAATCAGCAGACAAAAGTCGTACTTACGCAAACACACAAATCCTAGTAAACCGAGCCATAACCTTTGCAATATCAGAATTGGACAATAGCTTGCAGAAGCAAATGTGATCTGACGAGAACATTACATGCAGACTTCGAAAGTTCACGTCTGGTCGATTCCCAGGACAGATCAAGGGGTTTCAAGCGATTCACCCTAAGCCATGCTTCAAGCTTGATGACACTAATGCAGCCTTGGGTCTGATAACCCAGCCTATAGACTAGCTTCTGATTGTTCTTCTCAAAGCAGTCTAAGTCAGCTGAACGTAGTGGTTGTTGAATTGGCCATTGTGCAAAGCTTTTGCCTAAACCTTGCACGTATTGCAAAGCACATGTTTAGCTGTTGCTGGCCTAGGATGTTATCTGCTTTGCATTTGTTCTTGTAGCAGGTTTATTAACTGGTCTTTCTTAAGCTTGGAGTACCCCTTCATGCGCTCCTGTTTGCAAATGTCCTTGAGCTCAGTTACCTGCAGAGCAATGTACAATTCAGATGTTTGTCATGACTTCTGTTTGAGCAGCATTGAGTTTTGTTTTGAGCTACACTGCGTTTTGTTTGCACAACATTCAGCAGCTGCATGAAGTGCATTCCTCAATAGCTCTCAGCCAATGTGCAATGGACCAGAAGCATGAGATGAAGCACACCTTGAGACCCTCTAACTGTTGCGGGGTCATCTCCCACAATCTTTCACTGCCAGAGTCACTGCCACTTGCTTCCTCATCTGAGGTGTCAGCACTTGACATGCTCAGCTCATATTGCTGCTGCTCAGATTGAGATGCAGCTGTCTGCTGAGTCTGAGATGCAACAGTCTGCTGCAGTTTGCCAGAGCTGCTGCCTGGCTCGTCAGCCTTGTGTTCTTCAGCAGCCATGAGGTCCTGCTCCTTGTCAGAGCTGTGCGCCTGGCCTTCTTCACTGTGCTGTGCAGTGCTGGCAGCAGGCATTCCAGCTGTGAGTTCTTCCAGCTTTGCATCTGAAGTGATATCCATTTCAGTCTCTTTGGCAGGCTCGTTACCAAAGCAAAACAGCACAGTCCCGTCGTCATACTCTGCATGGCAACACGAATTGTGAGGTGCTTCGATGCCAGATGTCCCATGAATGGTAGTGCGAGTTTGCACATTCGAGACATGTTGGTGTTCTAACGCGTTGGACAGCATTTTGCAAAGCTGCAGACAGTCAGGCGCGGTGAAGAGAACGATCTGCACCTTCACTGCTCACAAGGTGCAAAGAGGACTCTTCGAGAGCAGAAACAGCGACCCAACGCTTGAGTCCAACAGGGGCTGAACGGCGAGAGCCTCCTCGGCATTGCATGGCGAGCGTTTGCGTCACTGCAGGCTTGACAGTGACAAGGGATGCTTGGGACCCGACCACCGCTCTGTTGCTCTTTGCGGCTAAGTTCGTGCCAGAAAACATTGGCCACCGTGGGGTTGGATCGATGACGGACAATCCCGCTAGTTGACCTGCTGTCGACCTGCACACACACGCACAGCTGCAATACGAGTCGACATCTTGATTTGACTTCACTTTGGAGCGGGCTATCCTGTCTGGCGTTATGGACGCACCCCATGGGGGGGTGATGGGGCTGAGCTGAGTTAGGCCATGGCCTCTTGGGACTACTGTACAGGAGACAGGAGGAGACTGATCAGGAGCTTCAGATGTGGCTACATGTCGACAGGGACCGCTTTAGCAAGGGTACTGAACATTGGGGCAGGGAAGATAGGGTTTGTCTTGTGTGCATGTCTGTCTTAATTGAAGACGAGCATCATCTTCAGTTTGACTGCCACCCGTAACCATGCTTTGTCTACAGTAGCATCTTTCCTTGCTACTGACTAACGTGTCAACGTCAGCTACCTCAAAAGATGTTTTGGACAAAGACAGTCTATAGTGACCAGGCAATATTGATATAATGAATTGTTGGCCTCGTTCCTGGGGTTTGTAGAGCTAGCTTTAAAGCAAATTTGCTAACAGTACAGCATATGGCGTCGTGGTACTAAGCGCCTCCTTCAAGTAAGCTTCATACATAATCATCACAACAACTGCAACTTTTTTGGTGCCTTATCGTCAAATATCTTCATGGGCATGCATTGCTTGTGTACACGTTTACTGTTTTCCCAGTGATTGTCTGTTTGACTCTCACGACGACTCCAAAAGACATGACATGTAAAATTAATTGATTGACAACTGCTTGCTGGTGCACACAAAGAAAATGTATAACCTATGCAATTGTCTACAACAACCTGGTTGCACTTGAAGAAGATTTGACTGTACCACCTCAAGTCACAAAATGAGAACTTGAAGCTAGGACCCCCCTCAGACCTTTAGCTCCTTGCTTTGGGGCTCAATCTGTAAAGCAGACAAGTCAGTCAAAAAATCTGGTCACAAAAACAGGGTTCTGACTGGTCGCTGCAAGGTCCATTCGCTTCAAGGTCCAACACTAGCCAAACTGTTCTGTAAACTTGTCCTGACTCCCTGACTCACTGGTGTGTATGTCTGACTCCTGCCCATGCAGCGCCATGCCACGCTACGCCATACCATGTCGAAGCTTGCTGCTGATGGCTTTACAATGCACTGTTGCAACAAAGTAGCTAACAACAGGTATGCATTGCATGTCACGCTGTGACTGTGGCATGCACTGCTAGAATCAACAGACATGTGCACGGGAGGTAGTAGAGCTGCCTACCTTGTTCACCCACCAATCTACAAACTCATCAAATTCGACATACCCACTGCCTCTCTTGTCCAACAGCTTCATTGCGGCTGTCAGCTCATTGTCATCCAAATTGATGTCCTGCTGTGACCTGCATGTCACATGTTATGTAATTGAAGATATGCTGCCTCATGCACGGCAAAGACAAATACACAACATGAGCACCGCAAGATGAATGGAGCAACTGTACAAAACACATCTGACAGCCAGATGACCGTAACAACACATCTGGACCTTGGTAAAAGTGATGCACATCAGCCACAAACGTGACAATGACAAGCATCAGCCAGAAAAGCGCACATTTGACATCTTGCAGAAGTAATGCAATACATTGGCAGCACCGCTTACGCTAGTCGCCTCAGCTCCAGCTCTTCTAGTCGCATATCATCATTCAGGTCATACTTGCTGAAGATGGCAGCAATTTCAGCTGCATCCTTGTCTGAGAGACCGTACTTCTCAGGCTTGAAGCCATATGTGTCCCGCGCTTTGCTGAGTGTCAACAGTGCTGAGAGGTTTCTCAGGGTAGATGCCTCTGCCTTCTCTTTCTGCAACACATCATTATTGTGTCAGGCATTTGGCACGCCATTAATGGGAGACAAATGTAGGCAGATGATCCGCTGCGCTGAGTAACCTGATGATCCAAATCCAAGGCATTGTTCTGACGTGCGGTGTTCCAACTGCTGATGCCATGTGCGCTGATATGGACAATATACAAAGCCAGCGTTAATGTAGTGTGCTGCATGAAAAAATGTATGCAGCCAACACTGTCATGCACATGTAGCCAAGACCCAATGTAGATAAGTATAGCCAGTCAAGATCACTGGGACATGAAGTTGTGGCTGATGAACAAGTCATGTACTTTTTTCATGATGCCGGACCTTGAGCAGACTAGAGATCTGGTTCAAGGCTGAGGCAACCTTGACAGCATTCACTGCTGTCTGAGCCTTCTCCACTACATTGATGCTTGGGCCACGTTTGCTGGCACCAGCTACCTCCTTGACTGCTGCCATGAAAGCCTCTGTGTTTGTGCTGTACTGTACAGCAGAGGCTGCTAGCACGCCAAGAGTGAAGGTGTCGAATATAACACCAATAGCAAAGTAACTGGCCAAGAAGTATGCTCCATATTCTACCACAACCTTGCCAAGGAATTGCTCTTGGCCTACATATCTGCAGCACAGAAAACGCTGCCTTACACAAACTAATGAAACAGGCTTTGCAGGCAGGCTTTGCACCAGGAGCCAATCTAGCTTGTCATTCAAAACTGAAACTTCTCAGGTTTTACCTTGCTGAGTTGTATGAGCCGTATGCAGCTCCGCCATCCAAGAGAAGTTGGAACAGTACGACACCTACGGTCTTTAAGGACCTGCCCAACAACATCTTTCGCAGAGCATCTGTAGTGGTGGCTCCCGTTTGCTCCCATGTATCCAAAATTCGCTGAGCAGTGCTCTGATCAATGCCTCCTTTCTTCATTCCTTCGACAAGTTTGCTAGTCTGCTCTGACTTCTTCCGGTCATCGATCTTGTCCCCCTTCTCTTGTGCGTCCTCTGCTTTAATCAAAGTCGAAGACCGCTGAGAAGCTTTCCTAAGCGGCGCGCGCAGTGACGACACTTTGCGCGGCTGTGCACCGAGACAACATCTTGCAGCTTTCTTTTGCAGGTGTTGCAAAGTACCAGACTGAAAGGCAACAGAGTGCGACATGGCTGGGACGCACGCAAGCTTCGCAACGACTATGCCCTAATGCAGATGCAAGGAGAGGGGTCCGAAATGTCGAAAAACTGGCAGAGTCACACAAGGCTCCGCAGCACTCGATCTTACACACACAAGGCTGCAGCACATGTCACATCGAGTACGTGGTGAGTACGACGTGACCAAAGCCACGTGCGTTGGAAGCATAGGGCAAGCCGAAGATGACTAACCCTTGAGGATCATGATATGCATAGGGTTTCCCAGCTCGAAAGCTCCGCTGACTCACATCAACGGGAGTGACCGATACTCGGCGGCGTTATAGGCGCGATTTCGACTAACGTATTGCGCCAATTGGCATGGCTGCCTCACAGGCATGCACCGGATTGAGACAGGCAAGCATGTTCGGCGTGCGTCAGCCGGCAGCCTCGCACGACATCCCTACCTGTGCATCTCCTGTGCTGTTCGCCAGGCGCAGTGTGCATGTACAGCATCTGGGGGCCAAGCCCTCCCTGGGATCTTGCAGAGGTTTAGCCTCCAAGCGCACTGACTTGCGACCGGCTGTGCCTCGACAAGGCAGGCTACAGTGCCATGCTGCAAAGTCACAGGTGACTGGAACGATCCAATGTCAGCCACTGAAAATAATACAGCTTGCAGCAAACAACTCACCTCGGTATGTGTGTGCGGACGCAGAACCCGTTCAGGCAACCCAAGGAGATGGACGGGGTGCAGAAAGCATTGGCAGGCTTACCAGGCGCAGTATTCTATGGAGCTGCCCTGCTTCTGGTCACAGCTGCTGGTGCATGTGGATTTGTAGCTGGCGCACGTGCCCCAGGTGCATCATTTGAGCAATATGCTACCCAACATCCCATGCATGCAGTCCTGCTACATGACTTCGTACGTGTAGGCCATTGCATCGTGACTAAATTGTTGAACACACATTCTGTGTTGCATTTGGAAGACTCAACTGCATGCTGAACTGTCACTACGTAATGTTTGCATGCTTTCAGTGAGTAAAGGCATGACTGTGTGTGCGTGTGATACTTTGCAGCCAATTACCGCCAGATTGGTAAGGGAGCTGGCGCAGTTGTGGCGGGAGCAGCCACCTCAGTAGCTGTTGTCAAGGGCCGGGAGAAACGCAGCCAGGCCGCATCTGTCGCTCTGTACAATGACCTCATGCAGCGTGAGGATCCAGGCAGCATCAGTGTGACAGAGGTCAAGGCCATTGGCAGCAGATATGGGGTTGACTTCACCCAAACTCAGGTTGGAGATCTGCAGCAGATCTACAGCGAGTTTCTGGCAGCTCTCATCCCCACTGACGAGACACCCCTGACGTGAGTCCTCAATCCCATGCCTCTCTCAGTCATGCTGCAGTCATCACCCTCACAACATCCGCATTTGTGATTAGCGTATCATTCTATTGTGGCAGTAAATGGGTCAGCCTGTTTCAACTGCATGTTGGCTGCACCTGGTTACCTTTGGCATGCTGCATTTCAGCCTACTAGTCCAGTCAGCTGTTGGGACTGCCACAGTACAAGCCTCTAGACCAGTCATATCCAGAGACAGTCGACAGTTCACCTCCATGACTGTCAAACCTGGCAGCAAGTTGCATACACAAACACCTTACACAGTGTTTGGCCACAGCGGCGGTCAAGAACATTTTTGGTTGTAGCATGCCAGTAATCCTATTTTACCCAGCAGCAGTGGCATCAGTCTCATCAGCAGCAGCTTCAGCAGCAGCAGCGACAGCAGCAATGTCCCATTATTGCACTACCCTGCGTTTGATATGTGTGCACTGGATACAGACACCAGCAAGGTTTTGTGGACCATGTCTACTCGTTCCTAGGCTTTTCAAACTATGCTCAACAAATTGACAGCTGTCAGCAGCAGCTTGCATCAGCACAGCTGTACGTATGTGCGCAGCGTGCAAAACTCATCTGATGTGACAGCTGGTGATGCTGGCTAACATTGTGTTAAACTCACGTTTCGTGTCCTTAGCTCAATGCTGAAAGCTAGGACAGCATGCTGCTGCTGCTGCTGAACCTGTGCATGTCGGATGACTAATGCCCTCACAGCAGGACCTTGTACAACTAGGTTACTATGATGCGCATCTTAGGCGCAGCAACTAGACACCAGCTGTCAGTGTCTCAAGGCCCATCACAATCCCCTGTTGGCAGTCAGCTAGCGCAGCACACAGCTAAGCTCACTGTGCAACACTCTGTGTCTGAAGTGCACGGATGGATTTCCAGTATGTCATACATGCTGCAGGGGCGATGAGCCACAGCAGCTGCGTCAGTTCAAAGATGCACTGGGCCTAGACAACACAGCAGCAGCTGAGGTCCACATGAACCAGGCACGCAGGTTCCTCAGGGAGCGCGCAGAGGCAGGCTCGCGCAGTCAAGACACAGAGCAGAGGAAAGCACTGGGCAAGCTGGTGTACGTTTCCTACCTGGTCTTTGGAGCACAGCAGGCGGCGTTTTTGATGCCCCTGCGGCGGGTGTTTAGCATCCAGCCTGCTTCCATTGATGTCATGCGCAGGGACAACGCAAAGCAGCTGTTTGACAACTACATTAAGGCACATGGTGGCGAGCTGCAGGTCAGTTATCCATCCATTTATGCATTCATTCATCCATGCACACAACATGTGTCTTCCCCTAGGGTCAGGTGTGTACAGTCCTGAGTCGCCCCCTGTACAAGGTCCTGTTTTGGCACTCCAGGTGATTGCAATGCAGGTCCACTACATGTTCACACCCAGCCGCTACATCTGCACACATCTACAGCTCAAAATGTGGGTTGACTCTGTTTGTGCAATTTTCAATTGTCATTATTTTTATCTTCCATGGACTGCATGTCTGGCTTGTGCATGTCTGTGTGCCCTTTCTGTTGTCAAACATTTGCTGTCGTGATGCGCTCGATGCTGAAGCTTTGAGCATGCTAATGACCTATGATGCTTCAAATCGCCCAATGCAGCTGTCAGCTGACTTTGCATACATCATGGACATGGATCTTTCTGTGGTTTGGAACAGCATGGAATTAGTTGTCTCATTTCAACATCTCAGATGTGTCTGTTGGCCTTTGCATTGGTCCCAAGGACACTCATCTACATTGCCATATCCTTTGTTTCAAAGACAAAAGTCACTGTTTGCTTGACTGATGGCCCAGACAGCCCCATGCAGCTATCGGCTGATACGCCCACCTCATGCATATGCTGTATCCGCAGAACCAAATATGATTGACTGATCATTGGTTCAGGCTGACCGCGGATTCCTTCAAGGGCTGAAGGAGTACCAGGACAGAGTGCAGCTGAATGATGAAGTTGCAGAGGAAGTCATGAGGGAAGCTGCCAGGACCAAGCTGGAACGGTGCCTTACAACCGCCCTGGAAGCTGTCAAGAAGCGGACCAGAGTCAGGGATTACTCACCAGCTATCCAGGTGCTCTTCCAATGCATCACATGAAGGAGCCCCTGCTCGGACTTCTTTGATTCCCTGTTTGGTCTGCAACAAGGGGCAGATTGCAGTCAGTGCCCTGTCATTGTAGTGAAGGCATGTGCAAAGAGCATCAAATGAGTGCTTTAGATACTTTGCTGTCATTGCGCTTTGTTGTAGCTGTCACCAGATTCAGTGTGATTGCCACCATGCTCAGTCTTGTCTCATCACCCCAGCACTGCATGACATATTCTGGAATGTGTCGAAAGGTCGAATAATGCTAGAATCCCAAAACAAAGAAAGCCCCTCAAGTAGTACATTAGTCCTCTTATCGCTTCGCATAGCTGCACAGAGGTTTCTTGAATGTCTACTCTCTGTGCCTCCTCAAGTTTCAACATGCCTGAAGCACCATCACACCTCTGTCTCTTTGTACCTACATGTCTGTATGTCTTGATGGTTGCAGGCCTTGAGGGAAGCTTTGGACTACAACTACCAGCTGGAGCAGCTATCCTCAGACTCTGGCATGCCCAAGGGCCTCAGCAAGACCAACATCTATGGCGGCAAGTTTGCTGGCGGCAACAAGGACATGCGCGAGCTGTACAGAACCTTTGTGGAGGAGTCCCTGCGCACCGAGGGCAAGTTCAGCGAGCAGTTGGAGCAGGACGTGAGTGCTTTGCAGCAGACACTGGCCCTGGGTACCAAGGAGGCCAACTCCCTCAGAGATGAGATTTCCTCCAAGGTCTACAGGTGATCAGCGCAGCGCAGCTGTGGCTCACTACTCCCTGCCTTGTGTTCTGACAGCAGACTAGCTGGCATGGCATGCATACCTGTTTTGTCCTTGTCTTTCATGTGAGGGTACGGAACATAGTCTGTTACGTATCATCTTCATGCCTTGATCACAGCAGTGACATGGACCAAGGCAGCGGCAAACAATCATAACAGGTATGGCTAGCAGCAATATGCGTCCATGACATGATGGGTGCAACTGTCTGTTCACTCAATGGTACTTCATCGTTTGTCCACTGTAAGTCTCTATACTTCACTGTAACTCACCGTAGTTCACCGTAAGTCAGGGCATGCACACCCGTACAGGCGGCTGCTAAGGGAGGAAGTGACAAGTGGCAGACTGGATGCAGCACCCTCCAAGGCAGCTGTGCTGCAGCAGCTGTGTGAGCGCCTCAAGTTCAACCCTGAGGCTGCATCTGCCCTACATAAGTCCCTGTACAGGCAGAAGATCGACCAGATCCTGGAAGAAAAGAAAAAGATTGCAGGTGTGCCTGCATGCAATTGCATTCGTGCTGTTGCACACAAGGTAGTCTTGCCAAATCACGTGACGTGAGTACACAGCAATGCGTTTTCCCAACAGCTTATCCTATTTTATGCAGCGTTTGAGCCCAAAACAGCAGCAATTGCAGCTGATGTCAGCATGCCGAACATCCCTGCAACTGTTTACAGAAGCGTGATAGCGTACCAACAGCCTTGCAATAATGCTTGCAGACCATGCAGTGATTGGTGCACACTTGTACACTTGAAGCATACACTCATAAGTTGTGCGTGTCATGTCAGATGAGGATGCAAAGGAGCTAGATAGACAGCGGCGGCTGCTGTGTCTGCCCAAATCCGACAGTGATGGCATTCAGAGGGAAACCTGTGGCCGCCTCTTCCAAGCGGTGAGCTGCCAGATGTACCATGTTGCCCTTTCTCTTGTCTAGTCCATGAAATGTTGACCCTTTTATTTGGGAGTGGCAGCTCAGCAAGGTGTTGCTTGTGCCTTGACAAAGCATAGCTATGAGCTGTGCAGCTGCAATGGGTGAATTATTCATTCTTGAAATTATTTGAAATGCTGCAGCACATGCAAGAAATGCCCTTTTAGTGAGGTGCATGTGAAGAAGCTGACTCAGCCCATACCATCTGAATCACCATGTCCATGTGGCACCACAAGGGAGTTGGGTCTTATTTGTATACTGGTCTGTATCACACCCTTACTAACCATCATATCTGTGAAACGCATATCAGGTCAACAGCAGCAGCCATGGCGTACTACATTGGGCATGAAATCCATTTTACAATGTGACAGCATATCATGCCACAGGCTGTTGAAGACGCAATCAACGCTGCATGGAATCAATATGGAATCTGCCTCAGATCATGACTGCATGTAAAGCTACAGGCTGCTGAGGGTGCAGATCATGCTGGTAGCAACATGGAGTCTATCTCAGATCATGACTGCATTCAGCCCTACAAGCTGTTGGAGATGCAATTAATGCAGCGTTAATATAGGATCTGTCTCAGATCATGATTGCATGTATTGCTTCAGACTGTCAAATATGCAGATGACGCGAATGTTGACATTGGGTCTACCTGACATCACATCTGCATTGATATGGACTCTATCTCAGATCATGTCTGCATGGAATTGACCTCACAATCTGACAGTAATCAGTGCCACAGGCTGTTGAAGATGCAGTCAATGCTGGCATTGACCGCTTCAGCTTTGACGACCGGGACAACGTGAAGCGAGCCCAGAAGGAGCTGCGCATCCCAGAGGACCTAGCAAAGGAGATCCTGGAGACTGTAGCACGCAAGGCCTTCATCCAGTTCATCAGCAGGAGCAGGAGCCAGCGGGACAGGCTGGAAGCTGCCAAGGAGCTGAAGAGGATGGTGTTCTTCTCCAACATTGTGGTTGCGCCTCTGCTTGAGGATACCCAGGTGGGCGTTGGATGCTAAGCGCCAAACATTTGCGTGCTGCAAATGGGGGGGGGGGGGGGCACATTTGCATGGGACTGTCAAGTTTGTGGTTTGACCCTGAGATGTGTATCCAATGTTGAAACGCCTTGTAACTGTCCCCAGGCATTGTCTAGTTTAGATTTACACTGTTCTAGGGACGTTTTCGCTAACAAAAGCGATGTTTCTGTATCCTGAAGAGCTTGCCAATCAATGTGCAAGGTGGGCTGCAGAGTTCATTGGATCTTGAATGTTCTGATGGGGGACATCCAATCTTGTGTCACAAGCCCAAACAGCATGTGTCTTCAAATTGCAGAAGCAGAGGTGTCTGTGCGTGGGCAGATGCAGTGAGTTGTTTTGGCTCCTGCCTTGCTGTGTTGAGCGCATGTTGCAATCGTCAGGGAAGCATGTCATGCAGCTGTGGGAAATCAGTGTGACAGCCTGATGACCAGCTTGGTGTTTTGTCCAGACTTCTGGGGTTAGGCCTCACAGGGTTTAGGGTTTTGTCCAGACTTCTGGGGTTAGGCCTCACAGGGTTTAGGATTTTGTCCAGACTTCTGGGGTTAGGCCTCACAGGGTTTAGGGTTTTTTCCAGACTTCTGGGGTTAGGCCTCACAGGGTCTAGGGTTTTGTCCAGACTTCTGGGGGTAGGCCTCACAGGGTTTAGGGTTTTGTCCAGACTTCTGGGATTAGGCCTCATAGGGTTTAGGGGTTTGTCCAGACTTCTGAGGTTAGGCCTCACAGGGTTTAGGGGTTTGTCCAGACTTCTGGGGTTAGGCCTCACAGGGAAAAGCTGTAGGACTGCTTTCTGCCTCAGACATAACATCTGTTCATGCTTCACCTGCGTCACTTCGCTATTGTCTAGCTGCCAAATTCGGTGCTTGTTCTAATTTGTACCGACTTCAGTGACATGGTTTGATCACACAATGTTGCCCAAGCAAAGTAGCCCATTGCAGCCAAAGGCACAAAGCAGCTGCTGACGAAATCCGTGTGTTTGTTGGGAGAAAATTTAAAGGTTGCTGCCCTTACAAGTGGTTTGTCTACCTCGTATCTTAACAGCACAAAGGGCAAGTGCTCAGTCGCGGTCGCAATTCCAAATCGGGGCCAATATGGCACAAGTAGCGTGTTTAGAAAACTGCATCTGCTGGTTTTTTTTTACCATGTGGTCTGTTGATTCCTTTCGATAACAGCACCAAAAGGCATAGATTGACTGGCAAGTGCTGCTGCAGGGTGAGGCCAAGAAGGCAAAGGCAGCACAGGCGGAAGCAGCCAAGAAAGAGATTGCGGAGCTGATGGCCAAGGCCAAGGCCGACATGGACAAGGCTGACAAGAAGGGCGAAGCTGAAGCGGCCCAGTCTCAAGCTGATGAAATCCAAAAGGAGGTACCTATCTCTTGCGATTATCCATATATGCCTCTGTCGATACTACCGAGATACTTGAACCATGCACCTTGAACAGCATATCGTCGGTTGCAACTGTGCAGAGCACTGGTCATGGCAATCAGCCAGGATTTTTGTGCTGCCAGATGCTTGTAAAGTGGGCACAGCCTGTTGCATGCGCTCAAGGTCAACTTGTGTTCAGCAGTAGCCTGCAGTGGTGTTCATATGTTGTTTGCACATTGTTGTTTGCACCATGTTGTTTGCACCATGTTGTTTGCACATTGTTGTTTGCACCATGTTGTTTGCACCATGTTGTTTGCACCATGTTGTTTGCACCATGTTGTTTGCACCATGTTGTTTGCACCATGTTGTTTGCACAATGTTGTCAGTCATGCAAAGTTGTTTGTCCATTTGTCGGCAAAACTGCTGACCTTGTCTTGCGTGACACTGATAGCAGTGCATTCATGTGTTTGACAGTGACTCATGTTGTCCGAGCTGAGTATGTGCATAACATGGCCGCATGGCAGTTGGCGTCTGCTGGCTTTTGGTCGCGTTGTCTGCAGATGTCCTATGCTCATTGATCTCTATTGTTATCATCTTGTCATTTACCGTCATTGATCGTCATCGATCTCATTATCATCTGGTGCAGGTGGACGCCGATGAGAAGGAGGAAGCTGACAAGAAGCAAGCAGCTGAGCAGGAACCTGCTGCCGAGTCTGAGTCAAGTGAGGATCAGCCTGCCACCCTGAAGAAGGCGCAGGATGCTGCTGCAGCTCGCAAGGACGGCGAAGAAGTAGGCAGCTCTGGTAAGCATACCATCCATGTGCCGCCAGTCATTCGTTTTGTTATGGGTACATGTTGTTCTTGGCTTGTCATTTGTCAAATGGGAGTGGAGCAGCATGACTCCTTTTGTGGTATGCAAGTATTGATACCATAGGTGGTGAGCTAGTTGCATAGCCTAGTCCTGTCTTGAGCCTTTGCAGCATCAGCTTAAGTCTGCCTCATTAGCAGAGCTCCGCTGCATATCTGCACGTCTGCAGCATCAGTCCTTACCTACTGGACACTCTCCTGATGCATGAGTCACAATCAGCAAGCCTACCAGGGGCGATATCTGCCCAAGAGAAACAGAAGAAGCTATGAAGTTTTCAAAGATAGCACAGACAAGATTTGGCAATTGTGACAGGCGTGACCATGAAGAGTCAGAAGGAGATTACTCTAGCCAAGGACCTACAGCTGCGTGATCGGCAAGACATCTACCGTAACTTCCTGCTGTACTGTATGAGCGGCGACACCATTGCCCTGCCTATGGGATCAACAGTCGTGGTTGAGCGCGATCAGACCGAGTTCGCTCGGTTGAGTCAACTGGGAGATGTCTTGGGTCTGCAGCAGTTTGAGGTGGCACATGTGCACAGTGAGCTGGCAGAGCAGGCCTACAGACAACAAGTGAGTATTTTTCCACTGCCTGCCAGGCTCTGTCAGAGATTGTTGTCCCTGTTGAGATTGTGTGTCTCTTGTCCCTATCAAATGGCTTGTCTCTTGCCCACTACCCACCAGGCTCTGGTGGAGTTTCTTGTCCCTGTTAGGGATTGCTTATTTCTTGAACAACTGGGCTTTCATACTGTGCTACTGTTGGTCTGATGCAGTTGCAGGGCGCTTAGTATACATGCTACATGTGCGTGAATGTGTCACCTGCAGCATTGTCTCTTTTGTTGTGTGACTGCGTCAGGACATTGCCTGCAGCTTTAGCCGCCGCTGTGAGCTGTGCCCATGCATGGATGGCATGCGTGAACGGCTCATGAATGCATGCATGGCTATGCAGCAAAGTGTTAAATTTCAAGTTAACAAACCCCAGAAATGCAGCGGCATTGCAATGCGTGTCAATAAGCAGATATGGTTCATGTAAGCTTGCCTGTCTGTGTGCATGTTGCAGACAATATATATCTTGCAGCAGGCGAAGCATGCTGTAGGCTCATGCCGGCTGACCATTTCAGCTGCCTGTATGCATGCAGTCCATGTGCTGATTGCAGTCGACAAGCGTGTTGCCGCAAGCCAGCAGGTCTTTTATGTCAGTCGGTGCTATGTGTGCCGGCTTCAGACAGCAAGCATGCTGCATCAGGACAGCATATAGTTGGTGCCGTTCATGTCAGCTAATCATCTGTGAACGCATTTGGGACTTAATTTACGTGAGCTGATGGGTTTTGAATGCATTGCAGGTGACCAGCATCTTGCAGCAGGGCAGCATGACTAAGGAGAACACCGAGTACCTGAGCGAGATGCAAGCCAAGATGGGCCTGTCCAAGGAGCAGGCGGAGAAGATCATCAAAGGCGTGCAGAACCAGCGCTTGCTGGGCGGGCTTGAGGCTGCCAAGAACACTGGGCAGCTCACCCTGCAGAAGATCCTGGACATGAAGGAGAGCGGCGTGGAGGTTGACAGCTTTGTGTCTGAAGAGATGCGGCTCAGCCTTTACACTCAGGAGGTAAGCTGTAGTTGGACTATCATGAGTTTATGTTGCAGAAAATTTACAACAACTCACAGTCGCCCCCAAGGAATTTGTATACAATACATATGAACAACTTTCATGCTCTATAACAGTGTATTTTCTTCCTTTCAGAACCATCTGTACACCTTTGCATGTAGATATACTAAGCATAGCTTGACAGTCCGCCACAACAGTTGTTCAATACGCCCATTCAAGTTGCACATTTTCCATGGGCAACATTGTTTGTTCGGATCGACATTGTGGCTGCACATGATATCTGCAACCACTGTGCGTTGTGTGGGTTAGCAGCTTGTCATTGAGCAAGATGACATGCAGTGCTATACAGTGGCACATCAACAGATAGTGACAGTTCTGCTCAATGGCCTCGCAGCACCACAAGGCTTGCAGCCTCAGCCCCTTCTTCCCACACTGCAACAGTGATTTACTTATCTACCCCAGCATGTTATGAATGGCTTGCAGAGGATCAGCTGCTGCTGTGCACAGTCATACGCACCCCGTGTTCCTCAGTGTAACTTTACAACTTATTCGTCCAGCTTGCTGATATGCACGGTTTTAGTTGACCAGCTGCTGCCGTGCAAAAGATGTCTACACGTTCCGTATCTCAGTGTGACTCGGCACTGCAGATCAAGGATGTGCTGAGCAGCGGCACAGGTGACTTTGACCAGGAGCGGCTGCTGCATCAGCTGCCCAAGGAGCTCAGCCTTTCAGAGAAGAAGGTGCACAGGGCTGTAGAGGATCAGGCCAAGGACCGCAAACGCACCACCCTTGTGCAGGCGGTCAGCTACTTACGACAGAAGAAGATGGATGACACTGTCAAGGCCCTCAACAACCTGGTAGCATGCAACAAGGTGAGCTGTTGTGACCACTTTGCATGTGGCACTCGGCATGAGTCTGATCTGTTCCAGCTTCTTGTTAAGCCATTGAAGCTTCTAGTAAAGCAAATGAAGCCTCTAATGAAGCAATTCATGCATGTAAGATGTCTTGAAGCATTGCCTACTGTTGGAAAACAGCACCTGCAAGCAATGCCCTCTGGCACCTGGCATGCTTGTTATCATTGTACATGTGCAACTATGCTTGGAAAAACCTCTGGCTTGGCATGGCCTCTTGCTCCAGCTTTGAATACCAGCACTGTATTGTATTGAAGGGCACCATCTTTGGCTTGCAGGCCTTGCCGTCTGATGAAGCTGTGCAGTGGAGGGAAAAGGAAGAGCTGCAAGATCTATACAGTGTATATGTTGGCAGAGATAAGGACACAGCCAAGCAGAGTGTTGTTCAAAAACTGTTTGCCTTGTCTGATAAGGACGCAAAGAGTCTGAAGGAAGTAGTAGACGCGGGACAGTTCAAGTTGGAGGCTGAGGACGATGACAGCAGCTTCTTCTGACCTGTTGGCAACAAACAAACAAGCACGTCTTGAGTTGTTCAGCCATTATATTACAATACCTACAGCAAACGTTGGAGCTGGCATGATGAGGCTTATAAATTATGGTCCATGCTATCTTGCTATTTGTATATGTCAAACGCACTGTTGCATCATGCTTAGTGCACAAAGGTCACCAAAAAGCAACGCACAAGGTGTGCTCAGTGGTTCTTATTCACCAAGGTGGCGCAGATCTTGGTGCTTGACTTCAACCTGCAAAGCAACCTGCTGCAGTGTTGCATATGCAACATCATGGAGTAGTTGACTAGAGAACATGTACACCATACCATGCTGACTTGCGACCTGTTCTCACAACCAAACAATCCTTCCATTGTTCGCAAATTGTGTCGGCTTGCTGGTACCATGTGCATGCATCAAGCAGAGGTCGATCGTTTCTTTGACCATCTTTATCTGAGGGCACCCCAAACCCTCATGCTGGCATTACGCATTGTGCTCAAGTGCTTGTGCATGCTTGTGAAACGTGATGCTATACCTATCCATGAGCATACTGGAGTATATTGTAGCATAGGCATTGTTTGTGCGCTGCTATGTGAGCATGAAAGTGCTGTGCCATGGGCAAAGAATATTAGGCTTAGCTGCTGTCTATAACGTATGGAGGCTGGTTGAGAGCTAGCTGCTTCTGATATGCAACCAAGACCATATCATATATTGGTACCTTATTGACGTAAGCGAGTTGCTACCGCACGGAGTGTGATTTGTATTGAATCTGAGCTAAATGTACATGTGTGGTCTCTGCTACAGTTGCAAACTAAGAACACTGTCTTTACAGGCTCTGTCAAAACCTACAAGCACCTAGCGTACAAGTTGATGGCTGAGTCCTTGCTGATCAACATAGCAAGCAGAATTACCCACCTTCTCTGCATGACACACACCATGCAATTGGTTCAGAGAACAAGCGGATGTGACAAAAGTAATACTCTTTGCAACCCAGCCCAGTCAGCCCCACAAGCTGATGGCAGCAGCATGCCAAGCCTTGTCTCTCTGCCAGACACAGCGCTTGATGCCATCTTGCACCAGCTGGGTTGCATCTCAGCCATCAGATTGGCCTGCCATGCAAGGACCAATGAATGCAAAACAACAAGGCTCAAGGTTTGGCAGAGAAGACCATCATGAACTCCTCCACACTGTCACTTCATTTGCACACAGGCTGAGACTAAAGAAATGCACCCATTAAAAGTCAAGGTCTTGAACGGAGAGCTACCACTAGGATACAAAAGCGGAATGACAACTCCAATAGACAGAGTGCAAGCAATGCCATGCTTAGCATACAAGCAGCAGACAGGATAATGCTGAATATGGTTCTGAGTGTCTAGTACATGACATCATTTAGCTGCAGCACTTGATTGTTGCAACATGCAATTGTGTTGCATGTGCTCCAGCTCTGACTTGAATCATTCAGTATGGTGGTGTTAAAATAACACCATTTGTTGTTTGGTTGTAGAGACAAAGATTTACTCCTCAGCCTTCTTGCCAGTCTTTTTGGGCAGCAACACACTGTGGATATTGGGCAGGACACCACCAGCGGCAATGGTGACACCACCAAGCAGCTTGCTTAGCTCCTCATCATTGCGAACCGCTAGTTGAATGTGACGGGGCACAATGCGGGTTTTCTTATTGTCACGTGCTGCATTGCCTGCCAGCTCAAGGACCTCAGCTGCAAGGTATTCTAGCACTGCAGCCTGCAGCAAAAGGATCAGGTTGCTGGTAAATAATCAAGACTAACTAAACGCTGGGCAATTTACACATCCCAGCCCTGACACGACAATCAATATGAAGCTGGACAGTTGTGCATGCAAGTAAAGGTGGTGTCCAAAAGGGAGACACCCACCAAGTACACTGGTGCCCCCGCGCCGATTCGAGTAGCAAATTTGCCCTTCTTGAGGTAGCGGGCAATCCTGCCCACGGGAAATTGCAGTCCGGCCTTGCTTGATCTGCTGACTTGCTTTTTGCCAGCAGTCTTTCCCTTACCGCGGCCAGACATGATTGCGAAGCGCACGTGAAGGTAGAAGCAGCTGAAATCTATATGCAAGTGTCAGCGATAGAGATGTGTGACCTTCCACTGCAGCAGCACTTTCTTGTAGCTACAACGGATTACACAAAGTCTGCTCGGTCAAGTTGCGCAATTTAATGCAGTTTCCAGCTGTCAAGATAAGGATATCACACGGCCTGCTCGGTACCAAGTTTCAAATTGCTGTGCTGTCCCTTTGTTATTACCATCCGCCCCAGGCACTTGCACACAGACTTCCGGCTTTCTCCGACGTCAGCGCGCCCATCTTACTTAATTCAGCTAGTCTACACTGCTATTTGAACAAGCTTCTGATCATGTCTGGCAGAGGCAAGGGAGGTAAAGGGCTAGGCAAGGGAGGCGCAAAGCGTCACAGGAAGGTCCTCCGTGACAACATTCAGGGTATCACCAAGCCTGCCATCAGAAGGTTGGCGCGCCGTGGAGGAGTGAAGCGTATTTCCGGGCTCATTTATGAAGAAACTCGCGGTGTCCTCAAGGTTAGACATCTGATCAGTTGTATTCAGTTGGGGGTCAGTCTATTGGCTGTTGTAGTGGTTTTCCTGCTGCCTTTAAGATTCTAGCAATTTCTTTGTATGACGTTGAAAGGCCACAGCTGAGTTGTCTTCCTTTGACTACACAGGTGTTCCTGGAGAACGTCATAAGAGATGCAGTCACCTACACCGAGCATGCACGTCGCAAGACAGTCACCGCCTTCGACGTCGTGTACGCTCTGAAAAGGCAGGGGCGTACTTTGTACGGCTTTGGTGGTTAAGCAATCAGCAAACCCACGTTCAAAACCACAAATGGTGTTATTTCAACACCACCTTTCTTGGAGGACTTATCTGTGCTTTGAGCCAGAGAAGCTAACCCACTTGCATAGTGAACTGGGTGGCTGACACGGATCGACGATGCAATACAGCACTAACCCTTGACCATGCAAGCACATTCACTTCTATGTGTCACTTCCGTTTGACTGCTAGCTTTCACAATTTGGGACCTACGCTGTTAAAAGTTCACCAGAGCCGGGCATGAGCATACAGGAACAGAACAGTTATACAGACACTCTTGACAGCATTCAATTGCCAGGGGCATTGCGGCACAGCGCCTGAACAGGTGTGGCTTTTTGCGCATACACTTTGTTTGCTGTGGTACCCTCATTTCAGACTCGTAAATAATAATATGCTTAAGCTGCAGTGTTTGTGTCAGTTGCGCAGTGGCTGTACCTACAGCAACACTTATGCTGGCAAGGCACAGCTGACTACCAGACTTGTGATGAGCCAGAAATGTAGCCAAGTCTGCATAACAGGATAAGCTTTAGCAATTTGCATAGCGTCTTTGGTGTAACCACACCTGTGATGTGCACTGCAGGCTGTCTCTGTTGGCCAATAACCGTACAGTAGATGAGTCTTTTGCATGTCATCTCATCAGTATATGATTCAGAAGAGATTGTGTTGACTAGAGTCATTGCAAATGTGAGCAATTTCCTTGGTAGTTAGTAACAGAGCAGTAGCACTGTGTGGCCAACATTGCCCTGGCCTGTAATCAAAGCTACAGTGTCAAGAATGTGCACTACAATCCATGCCCAGGTGTGTTGCTTGTCCCTTAGTGTAATGCGTTTTGTACAATGTGTTCAGAGTGCCTCCCAGGCTGCATCCCTAGACTTGTACATTGGTGTGTCTAGCAGTACAGCTAGAAATGAAAAAAAAGGTGCCTTGCTGACTCCCACAGGCAGCATGACTGGTTGTGAGATTCACTGCCAGTCGACCGGTGAGTCTGCTGACATTGCGACTTTGCCGAAGTGTCCTGCAAAGGGTGGTGTTGAAATAACACCATTTTGAGGGTATCAATTGATATAAACATCTAGGCAGAAGTGAACTTGGTCACGGCTTTTGTACCCTCTGAGACAGCATGCTTGGCCAGCTCGCCAGGCAGAATGAGGCGGACTGCGGTCTGAATCTCCCGAGATGTTACAGTGGGCTTCTTGTTGTATCTGGCCAGGGAGGCGGTCTCCACAGCGATTTTCTCAAAGATGTCAGCGATGAAAGAGTTCAAAATTGACATGGCCTTAGAAGAGATTCCAGTGTCGGGGTGGACTTGCTTCAAGACCTACACAGAGAACATTTTGAGTCAGAGGCCAAACTTTGACAGCTTGTGTGGGCCTAAACCAAAAGCAGTTGCAATCACAACGAATCTGGGTATGCTTGCAGACGGCAACGTTGATGTCTAACCTTGTAGATGTAGATCTTGTAGCTTTCCACAGCCTTCTTTGACCCCTTTTTTCTGCCAGCGCTGGACTTCTTTGCGACTGCCTTCTTGGCAGGCTGTGCGGGTTTTTTCTCTGCCTTAGGTGCCATGGTGGAGGAATATCTTGAGTTGAAATCAGATGTAAAGAGGCAGGAGGCGCTATTGAACCGTGTGACTGAGGTCGTACCCGCAGTTTGTTTTGTAGCTCGGCCACCCACGAGGATTGCTTTGACAGGGGCTGTTCGGTCAAGATCTGGGGCAAATTTGAAGGGCACTCAGGAATTCAAAAGATCCCTCCCTCATAGCCTGCGAGAGGTCACTTCTTGGTGACCTTCCAGCGTCTACAAGCGGCTTGTTCTAAGTACACCGTATACCAGCTCACATGGCTCGCACCAAGCAGACAGCCCGTAAGTCCACTGGTGGCAAGGCACCCCGCAAGCAGTTGGCGACCAAGGCCGCAAGGAAAAGTGCCCCCGCAACCGGGGGTGTCAAGAAGGTACTCATCGAGGACTTGTCTTGCGTTCTCATGGCTCTCGCCTGCCTTGCACTGCTTTTGTTGCTGACGTCTCACTCTTCTGCACTGCAGCCCCACAGATACAGGCCTGGAACTGTTGCCCTTCGTGAGATCAGAAAGTACCAAAAGTCCACTGAGCTGCTTATCCGCAAGCTGCCTTTCCAAAGACTGGTCCGTGAGATCGCCCAGGATTTCAAGACAGATCTAAGGTTCCAGTCATCAGCAGTGCTGGCCCTTCAGGAGGCAGCTGAGGCTTACCTGGTTGGTCTATTCGAGGATACTAACCTGGCTGCAATCCACGCTAAGCGTGTCACGATTATGCCAAAGGACATCCAGCTGGCTCGCCGCATCCGTGGTGAGCGTGCTTAGGCCTCAAACCAGCCAACAATGCCTCACTCTTCCATCCTACAATGGTGTTATCTCAACACCACCTTTTGGATGCACCTGCAAGTACTTGATCAGCATGCGCGTAAAGGCATACATTATCATCCTGAAGACTTGAAGGCTGCAGTTTGTGAAGTTGCTACTGCATGAACCCTAGCTGGCACAGGTCAACCAGCATCCTGACCGTTTTTCATGAGGCCAAAACACAGCAGCAAGCAGGGTTGTCATGAAATTGTTGGTGTTGTAGAAACCACAAGAATGTACAAAGTGGTTAGGGAGCTGTATGGCTTGCAATCCAGAAGGTCTACTCATTGTTGCCAATTGACAGGCAAGCAAAATGTCAAACATTTATGACATCGTAGTACAGCTCATGCTCATCTGTCCCCGTGAACAAGCATGATGGGTGCTCCCCCAACAAAAGAGAGCAATTCGCTGCAACCTGCTGTGGTAGCAGCCATAAAGGCAGAGGCAAGTCTGGTGCTAGCAAATCATCAGCTCGCTAGATGCTGGGTCTACTGCTTCCTGGTGTCACCTCACCTGATATGATGCTGTCTTTGCTGGAGCTAGTGCCATGCATCACATGAATGGATCTTGCCAGACCAAGGAGGCAAATATAATATGCACAATGCATCTGCATATAGGGACCAATGCTTATCAACTAAACAATCCGGTGGTCACAGGGACACAGGTGCAGTGTCTAATACACACAGTCATGGTGATGGCAGATTGCTTCATCAGTGCAGGTTTTACGCACATACAGCATCCTAGCGCACAAACCAGTGCGCTAGGATGCTGCCAGTGCTGCAGTTGACATGTTCAGCATTGCAGAAGACACCTGCAAAGCACATTGCATGCCTGACTGTACAAAGGAGGCTCTTGCCAATCGCATACCCAAGATTTGCTTGCTGACTTGCATTTGCTATGAGACTGCTGTCACACCAGACACAAAAAAAAAGCACAGACTCGAAATCCAGTCAACATCAAACACATATTGATCAATGCACTCATCATCCAACACAAGTCGCTGTTTCAATTCAGCAAACACTGGCTGCACAAACCCACAACAAACGCCACTCACAAGGCTCTACTAAAACGTCAATATCACATGGCCGCCACCTTGCGCTGCTCACGGTTTTTTAGCGCTTGTTGAATAGAATTCACCACAACTATGTAAATAAGGAGTCCAGCTGTCGCCACTCCAGCAAATTGGTTTCTGAAAGACTGGGGAAAATTGTACAGGCTCAGAAGATGCAGCCTATCTGTCCTCACAAACGCAAGCACACACGACGAAGACGCGTACACCACAGCAAACGCAACAAAGACTTTGGTCCGTATCAGAGGTGCACAAAACTTGTTGATATCAATGGTGATGCTGACCAGTGGTGCCAGCAATTCTATATTTGCCATCAGCCACACCACAGTGGTGACTGGATTCTGCATGGCACAGTGCAAGCAGTGTGAGGACGACGACTAATAGCAAAGCAAAACTGTGATCAAGTAAAGTTTTGCAAGAGGAACAATTTCCCATCAGTGCTATTGCAGTGGTCAGTCAGAGCAGAGGATCTTGGCATCTCAAGTAGTTGCAACAGAAGTTGCAGGCACAGCAAAATGAGCTCCCAAGTCATCAAGCCATGCTGACTGTCATTGATTCTTGCAGCGTGATGTCAACTTGTAGCTGTACATCATCCAATCCTGAAAATCTCAAATCTCTGTAGGTATGCTTTGTGACTGTACAAGTGCAGCTTTTACAAGTCCTTTTGGCCAGCATGCAAGCTGAGGGATGATGAATGCACCTAGCATGGGCTGAATGAGCATCACAGACTCACCCGATGGGCTGTGCCAGTGCCTCCTGTGAACCCTGGCCAGGTGAAAAGCAAGACCATCTGGAGAGTCTGGTTCAGCAGCAGGCAGGCAGCCATGCTCACAAGCAGTGTGAATCCAGAGAAAGTGCAGACAGTCGCCGGCGGCTTATGCTGAGTCATGTGGTGCAAGGGGGCCACCCAGCATGCCGCCAACGCCATGGCTTGCAGGTCAATGATGCCACTCTGCAGCACCACAAGATGCTTGTTGGCTACATTTGGATAGAATCAGGGGCATGGGGGGCTGTGGGCCCTCGAGGGGGTGGGTGGGTCGTGTGGGGAAGGGGTGATTTAATTTGGAGGTGGTGAGGGGGTGGAGGTTGGGAAGGGTATGCATGATGTATGTGTAGCAACAAGATGACAGCAGCTGGATGACAACCAAATCATGATTTCAGTGTTGCAATGCATACATGGGAATGTGTCAATCAGCAACACAATGGTGGTACAGTAAACGTACAAGATTGTGCCTGCATATTGGTGTGAGTGCTTGCTGCAACACACCTGCAGGTTGGACAGAGACGACCCATCCAGCACAAAGGCTGCTGTGTTGGCTTCTGCCACAATGCATTGATACACCACCATGTACTGCACACAGCACACTACATTGCGTTGCTATGTGAGCCAGAGCAGTCTAGAGCTGCTAAGAAGGCAAAGTAAGAACAACAGCACAGCGTGCTGTGCAAGTGTGTTACGCAATCAGCAAGCAAGGTGCAGCAGCCTGTCTGTGCAGCTATGACAAGGCAGGGAAACAAGTTGGCAGATGTGTGCTTTGCATACATATCTGCTAAGATGCCATTTGAGTATGCCTCAGATGGCGCTTGGGGAAGCTGAGTAATGCAATGGCAGCACTCTGCAGACTGTGCAGGATCTTGCAGGTCACACATTGGCACAGGCCACATCACACATGCACATCTGAGACCAGCATATGAGCACCTCATTCTCATGATACTGTGGGAACCACATTGATACCAAATTCAAAGCATTGCGTGCTCCAGGCAAGCATGTCAGTCAGCAGGCAATCAAGACTGGACCTTGAACAGTGAAATGTAGATGGCATGAGCACCTTTGCTGACTCTCAAGAAGCTGCTCACGCCTGCAAACTCAAGCACGTGAAGAATGTCACTTTGCAGTAACACGTTCATCCAAGGGCTTAAGGGCTCCTGACAACCCAAGATACACCCAGGGTGCACATGTACATCAAAAATCAAAGCTTAAACCCTCCAAGGGCTTGATGATAACTCAAGATTCACCCAGGGTGCACAGGTACATCATGCAAGAAAGTCTAGCCTGTGAACATAGCAGATGCGAGTAATGCTCACGTGTGCTTTGCCAAAGACAACAGCGAGTTTGACACAGGCGCTCAACACCTCAGAAAGCAAGTGCAGCAGCTGTGCGACCTGCGATAGAGGCTTTGCTTGTGGAGAGTGCAGCAGCAATGACTGCATCAGTGGCGCCGATGGCCATGCCCACATCAGCTGCTGCCAGAGCTGGCAAGTCGTTGATGCCATCCCCGCAAAACATTGTGGTGTTCCCCATCCCCTACACACCTTGGCAGAAGTGTATTTCCATTCTCCATGTCTCATACAGGCAGGTGCAAGTGCAATTGCTGAATACTAAAGGGCTGCAGATGCTGCTTGCAACAACAGGTTGGCATGTATCTGTGTGTACCTTGCAAGATGTCCAGGTTAGACTCAAGACCTTGCCACAAAGCACAGGCAGCTGTGCATGCACACCAGTAGCGATGGTCGGCGTGAGTAAACCAGTATGGCTTCCAGAAAGGAGACATGTGGCATTTCAGGATCAGGTGTAAGCTTGCTGGGAATGTGAGCCACAATGCAGCATATATATGCTGCCATCAGGACAGGACTGCATGTGGTCAACAGTGCAGCTGTGCAATACTTTCAGCAGTAGTGACTACTGCAGCAACAGGACGGTTGCATATGACTTTGTGGTGGTGAGTAAAATTTACAGAGCACTGCCCAATGTCACTTGTTCACTTGTTTACGAGCCTTGTTTTTGGGTGCTGTGTTCCCATTGCAGGTATTGTGACGGCAGGTTCATGCTTTCAAATTCTGCAAATTCTGCAGTGCATGTTCACTGTGCGTCAACATACCTCATCAGACCCGTGCAAATGCGTTGTTGTTGAGCGCAAACATGTTGTGCGCATGCATCACGTGAAGTGGCTTGAGCTTATGCACACAAGTGGGCGTACCGGTATGTAACGCAGGCGACCATTGATGAGCTGATGTATGCCGTTGATGCCCAACATGTCCATGACCTGCCCCTTTTGGTGCGGCTTCATGCGTGAGAACACCACGGCATTGCGCAAGACAGTCTCCAGGAGAGATAGATCATGTTGCTGCAGCAAAGCCTCCAGGGCATCCCCGGTCACTGCGCACTGCATCTGGCCCTCTGCTAGGGCATTCACCACTTCAGAGGCATCTAGACAGTGCCCCCCAGCCATTTGGAACCTCAGGCCTTCAAGCAGTCGTTGAGATTGAGCAGGGGCCAGGGCAAGAGGGGGAGGCATGGGAGGCCCAGCATGATTTGAAATTGTCACGCTGGGCTCCAATTCAAAAGAGCTGGTTGCAAGTATCTGACTCGGAGCCGAAGCAGACCGCCAACTTGCATAATAAGCTGGTGATGTGGCTTGGTGGGGCGCAGCTGCATCTTGACGGCTCTGAGGCTGTGTTTTGTCACCACTAGGACTTGGAGTCCAGCGCACTTGCTTGGTGACCTTCCTTAAGGCAGGTGTCATCACCTGCTGCTGGACCTCACCATCATCTGAGCACTGGCTTGTACCACCAAGTGTCACTTGAGGGTTGACACCCCAGGGGTGCACGATGTTGCTGGGCGCTGCTGCTCTGCCGGCAGACTGTGAACTCGTAGGTGAGTTTTCGGGTTGCAGCTCCTGCTGCTGTGTGGTGTCTATGACCACAATTTGCCTCCCTGGCTTCACCATCCCTACGTCCTTGGCCACAGCAATGGCTGTGTGGTGATAGTCCCCTGTAATCATCATGGTCCTGACGCCGCCTCTGCAAGGGTATTACACAGCTTGCTGAGTTTGACACAGGACAGGCTGTGTCGGCCTATTCTGAGAAGGATCCTAACACATTCAAGCTTGCAGCAACTGGCAAAGAATTGTGACTGCTGCAAATCAGTTCCATGAGCATGCAAGTCAGTGAGATCACAAGATCAGGAGGGGGATACTATTCTTGATGTGGCAGTCTGCACATGCACATCTCCCTGACAGCGGCAATTCAGTCGTCACTAGGGGATGCGAGCTGGAGACATAAGCAGAGGTGCAAGCAGGGGACATCAGTCACGCAGCAGGGGCTGCCACTGCTGCTGCCTGTGCGTGAAAATGTCCTAAGGTGTAGGGTTAGTCCAAAACTCTTGACCCGTAAGGCAGAGCTCGTGCTTACCCATCCTGCACTTGACTGATTGTTTCTTTGGAGTCTTCCCTGACGCTGTTGGTCAGCACCACAAGGCTGAGCAGGTCTAGAGGCATCGCGCAGACCTCCACTTGCTCTTGTGTGAGGCGCAGCAGGTCCACCTCATGCACATCTGGGATGACGCCCACAGCTAGTGCTAGCAGCCGGAAGCTGTTGCTGCTGTACTGATCAATCACCTTGGCAGACATTAGCAGTTGTTGCTGCTGGGTGGTCAGACATGCAACAGCTAGCGTGGAACAGGCAGCATGTCTGGGCATGTAACGTATAGCACACACTGTGTAGCAGACAGCATACAATGTGCAACAGACAGCATTCAATGTGCACTGCATGACACACACTGTGCAGCATATAGCTGCAATGTGCACCATACAGCATTCAATGTGGAGTATACAGCATTCAATGTGGAGCATACAGCACAAAGAGTACAATGGGCATCAGAGTGCAGTATCGAGCTATGTGTGGCTTGCACACAAGCAATTCCTGTGGTGCATGAGTGGACTCTGTCTAAGGCAGAGCAGCAAAAAGGGTGAAACCATACGGCATGTATCAAAAAACAGAAAAAGAACAAAGGGATACTATAAAAAAACAAACAAACAGGGATCAAGAGATACCAATAGCAACAATGAAATGGTGGAGTGCCATGACAGGCATGCCACACTTGAGAAATCACATGCTCTGCAATGGGACATCAAGGGCGTAGCCCTGCACCAGAAGTAAAGGAGCTTACAAGAAGCTAGGGCTGCTGTGATGCGTCGGGCCCACCTTATCAAAGTCTGGAGGGACGCTTTCTTGACGCACAAGGCTGCGAATGACAACGGGGGCACCCCTGAGAAACAGCAGGCCTGACCCATCTGACACATCACTGGGGATCACAACTGCACCAGACCTCAGACTGTGTGAGCTGAACTCTAGTACTCTGACTAAGGACAACCGGACCATCCTGGCAGGTGAGATTGTGTCTGGAGTGCGGGGCAAGACTACTGTCTCCCTGTCCTGTGCAAAAGGCACACAGTGAGTGCAGTGCCAAAGCAGAGGATGCCTGTCCTTGCGCATTAAGCATGCTGCAGTGGTCACTACAGAGGCTGCTAGAGCATGAGCAAGCTGATCATGCAGATTGTGTTCAGCCACAAGTCTGCAACATGATGAGCTGTGCAATTTGAAAGTCACACTGCAGAGGCAAGCCTGCAAAGTAGTCGGTCATAGCAGTCACTGAATAGCAAACCCTATGATGCGTGAATGCCATGATGCATGAACCCTATGGTGCATGAACAGGGGTATGTAACAGGGAGAGCAAAGCTGTAGCTTGGCTTATGGCAGGCTGGTAGGGCCTCACACCTCTGTAGCTGTACACAGGCAAAGTCTACTTGTGCATGTGCACATGGAAAACAAGCTAAATATCAGCCAGTTGAGACTAGCCAGGCAATCTGTGATCATTCTAGTCCCTGCAATGCAACTGGGACAGGTAACACGTACCAGGAAGCGGGCCTCCACAGCCTTAAACAAGGCACGCTCCATGTCCACTCCTGCCACTACAGACTTGTTGACCATGTTCAGGCTGTGACATACTGCACATGCTTGTTTCAGCCTGTTGCTCCAGCGCCTTCGCACCTGTAGAGTTGCACCAACAAGCACTATGCAACATGAAAAGCTTGAATGACATGCATACGCCAAGCATCGCAGACACTGGCAGTCTGCCTGCGCTGTCCCATCAAGGCAGGATAGTTCTCTGTCTTGAGTTGCTGTCAAAGGCAGTCTGACTCTCTGATGCAGTTACCTTGCTGGGTGAACCTCTGCTAAACCTCAAATGAGCTACTGCACTAGACGGCGCTGTTTTTGCTGCACTTGCAGCCTTGCACACTGTGTAAGTAGGCACATTGACAGCTGGGCGTGTTATCACCCTTTGGTGAGTCAGAGCCACCTGTCAATACCAGATAGCGCTCAGTCTTTGTACACCAAGTGAGCTGCAAGCAGACAGAGCGAAAGCAGTACTGACCCCGCGACGTGCTTGCGAGCTTCCTAGCCCCGCAGTCAGTCGTGGAGTGAATGGTACAGCTCTAGAAGGCAACGCTAAACTCTGCCTTGTTGCGCTCGCAGACAGGGTGTGGCAACTGCAGTTGGCTTGCATGTTATGGGTGCAAGACTACACAGGCCAAGATTTGCAGGATCTCAGGAGTCTGAGGCTATGTTCTGAGCATGCATACGTAGGCCTGGCAGCAGTCTATCCCGCGTCACGACGTAATCGTGCAGGCAACACTGGTCGCACACTTGAGGCTCACTTGGATAATTAGGTTATTTCCGGTTTAGGTCAACAGTTTTGCGAAGCCAGGCATGGGACCAGCAATGCGACATGTTAACCTGACGCTGGCCACTAAAACGCCATCGAGAAGCGAATTCATCTTCCTGAAGCTCGCAGCGAGCGTTTCAGGATGCCGTGTCAACATCATTGTCTAAGTCATCAGCAACTACCCTGCGCTTCAGTGAACAGCCAAGGCCTGCCTAGTGCTCCCTTTCTGCGTCGCCGACCCCTTCTCACTCCTGTGCAGCACAGCACATGTCATGCAAAACGGTGAGGGGCCAGCTCTCCCGCACTTCTGGGTGACTCAGCTGTTCCAGACAGGCCTAGCACTATGGTTACTTTGCATATATACAGGCTCACCCGCCTGAATGCGCGGCGAAAAGACTCCCCGCTCATTGCTCCAATGATACCTGTTGGAGAGGATGGACAGGTGCAGCACTCAGCTTGATGTGCACGACTTCCAGACTCATTGTTCATTCTATTCTGAGACGGTGTGGGGTGCAGGATGTGAGCGATATGTACACACACCTACTGCGCAACAGGATCATCTTTGTTGGTCAAAGAATCAATGATGAGGTGTTCATCTTCAAAGAGACCATCAGCAGCAACATTGGCTCACTGAGCTTATGCCCAGACACTTACACTAAGCCTGCTCGCAGGTAGCCACACAGATAGTAGCCAGCATGCTAGCTTTAGAAGCAATGAGTGAGACGCAAGATATACAGCTGTACATCAACTCACAAGGTGTGCATGACTACATGCCTGCTGTTGATGTTTGTAAGCTCTGATTGTGCCAGAATATTTCCGTACTTGGCTGCATTTGAGTGGCAGATGTTGCGATGCAGGTGGTTCGCCATATGCAACCATTGCCATTTTGGACATGATGGATGCTATCAAATGTGACATCAGCACAGTTGCATTTGGTATGTGTGCGAGTACCGCCACACTTCTTCTGGTGAGTGTCACTGCATTTTGTCACAAAGCGCATTGCCACAAAAGAGACCACACATGTTTGCGGTATGCATGCTTACCAGCCTGAGGATCCTTCACCATGCAGATTTGTCTCTATCACTGTCTACTTGATACTTTGCCAACCATTTAAACATCTGCGGTGCATGTAGGCTGCGGGAACCAAGGGCAAAAGATATGCCATGCCTAGTACTCGTATCATGATGCATCAGCCTGCAGGTAGGCTGCATGATGCTGCTGCTGATGCTGCAACTGCCCAAGCGTCTGCTGCTGCCTTTGCTGGTGGTCATGACCAGCAGTAGATGCACACAGCGAGTGATATTTGCTGGGTGTGTCTTCTGTGAATAATTTCAGACTGTGGACATTAATTGTCTGACGCAGGTGGGGCCATGGGTTCAGCAGATGAGGTCAACATCCAGGCATCAGAATTGAACCGAACAATGAAGGTCTGAAATGGAAGATATGTTGCTGTGCTCCATGGCTATGTTTGTTGCATGGGTGATGTGTTGCATGAGTTGCGTTGTGGTTGCTAGCTGGTGGAATGCTGCCGATAGCTGGCAGCACAACAAACTTTTTGACTGTGAGCTCGTTTACGCAGGTCATTAACAGATTCCTCAGCAAGTTTACTGGCATGAGCACAGATGATATAGAAGTTGAGACTGACCGAGATAACTTTTTAGGTCCAGAAGCTGCCATAGACAAAGGTGTCATTGACAAAGTGCTTGCAAGATGAAATTGGGATCAATGCCTACTGCATTTCTTGTTGGGCAGTATCAGCCTCAAACACCTGTTCGAAGTCTGTGACGGTTGCATGACTTGTTACTGCACCTTGTTGAAACGGTCACCTGACTACTGGCGCAAGGCACTTTTATTGGATTTGTTGACTGCTAAACAATTGTGCTTTAGTATTTCCATAGGGAAATGAGGTCATGAATAGTCTTCTGAAACTCGGAATACTACGGTCAAAACTGCCTACGAACTCAACATACAAGAGCTCTAAACGCGACTGATTTAAGGCGACCTCCTTTCCGATCAGCTTGTATTCCAAAGTTCTACCATGTGTCAGAGAGAGAGAGAGAATATGACAGGTGTATGCCAGCCCAGCTAGGCTAATCACGTGGGCTCAAAAATCTACCGTAGATGTGCAACAAAGTCGAAGGCAGTCTGGGAAAGTTGAAGGAGCCTCAACTGATCCTGCTGACCACAATATCTATGCATGGTGTCTATGTCTGGCGTGAAAAGGTTGGCGTAGCGTGCTCTCAGTGGCTGAATAGCAGAACATTCAAAATCACGTGCATCTCATCCCTGACAGAATGCCCACCACAATAGGTGCACACCCTTGCTGCCCTGTCCACAAAACCAGCACCTGAAAGGCGACCCACAGCCTCAAGCCATGAGATCCAAGCCTAAACTGCAAAAAGTGCTGCATGCGGCCACCAAAAACAGGCAAATCACAGTATCACCTAGCTGAAGTGATGGGCCTAAACCGCTGTTCATAAGTGTAGGTAACCACACGCACAGAAGGCGCTGAACGAGGACAATACAGGCCATTATTTGCTGAGCCCTGCAAACAGCTGCCCAAGCCCTTCAGAACCATATCAACATCAATGATAGGCACAACACCTAGTGCCCTCAAGGACCTGATGACCTGCAGTGTGCCGGGTGTCAGCAACAGCAGACGCAAAATTTGCGAGCACAATGTTGGAAAGCATCAACCATGTTCTCCTGTAAGACTGTGTGAAAAAGTGAGTCATGTGGCAATGCAGCGAGCTTGTTCCAAAACTTCACGGATTGTTCCCACCAAAAGAAATGCAAAGGCTTCAGACCAAGCTCAGCAAAAAAGGTGGCAACAGGGATTGAGTGCTTGACACCGCATTGAATGCTTGACACCGCATTGAGTGCTTGACACCGCAAATACTTCTCATACAGCTTCTGCAAGCCAGACCACGCATGATTGGCAGCAATCACAGCTGGACTGCTGCCCACCCCAATGTGCATTCCCCAAACTCAGTAACACTTGCACACCACCTTGTGACGGTGACATGACTCACAGAATCCTTTACATACTATCTTTCTTTTCCTGAAATGGATTTTACATGTGCCACCATCTCCCACCAGCACGCAGCGAAAAGAAGGTTGGGACCATTCCTCGTACCAGGACAGCCTCTGAGCGGGTTTGGTTTTCCACAGTAGAGAGACCAAATACGTCATAACAAGACCAGCACAGTCAATACTGCTGAGACACTTGGCTAGTGAAAGGTAGGTCCAAACCAAATCCTGGTGCAATTCACCCGAGACGAAGCTCCCGGGGAAGGAGCAAATGATGCGACGATTGGGGCCTGTGTGATAACGTCGCCGCAAGACTAATCCTTGAGGAGTCTGCCAAAAAGGGATTTCAGTCGAACATTGCGAGCTTGACTGGTCCATCGCTGCGAATGTGTTAGAGTCCAAAGTAGAAGACAAGCTGAGGAAGCTCTGAAGCGGGTAGCTCATAGGTATACACAACTGACCCACCGATCATGAGGGAGAGCCGAGCTATTGGATGGGAGCTGACGGATGTAAAACTTCTCGGAAGTGGTCAGGTTAAATTTCATGACTAAAGTGCTTGCAGCTGCTGCGCACTTCACAAGGCCATAGACATAGCAATGTCGCTCTCCGTCAACCACGAAAGCATTGTTCCTTCCCACTCAGGATTGAGTGTCGGTCGTGTCAGAGTCAGGGCAGATTTTGAGACACGCAAACGTCTCATGACAAAGCACGACGTTGCGTGTACGTCCCGGTAAGTGATGTTCCTACACCGCTGCCTCTTTGCTGCAGAGGGGGTGAAGAGTCCCAATCTCAAGAAAACAGCGGGCGGTCGGTGGACACCAAAAGGTGGAGTTAGACTCTTGCAAGGAGCAAACAGTGTTGCTCAGTGCGTGTTTCTGGCAAAATGCACGCAGCAAAATGCCAAAGCTGACTGAGTGTAAACAGGGGATTTCACCCATGCAAAGGCTCAAGGTCTCATTTTTGCCAGTACTGCTGCCACGTACAGTGAAGTGCTGGCAAACTGCTTTACAGACAGCACGCAACAGTCAGCGCTGCAACAGTTGGTCTGCTGCAAGGCTGTACAGAATATCAGACCAGTATCGTTGGGTCAAGCAAGCAAAGAAAAGGATTGCTGGTGTGCTCTTAGTAGCTTGTCACACTCTGTGAAGGCGGCATTGACAGCAACGCCTGATGGGGATGAGCTGTCAGATCCGATTAGCGAATCCCTGAATCACCAAGGTAGCTTTGAGTAAAGTGCAAGCTCTACCATGGGTATGCACAAAGCGTATAACAAAGGACGGGAGCTGGTTTTGTCTCAGGTTAGATCCACTGAGAAGGCTCTGGCAGGGGTGTCCCTATGAATGCACAAAAGATGCAGGTCGGCGAGGTCCCTCAATGAGCTTGTCTAGAATGGTGATGCAGTAGAGGTGCTGGTCAGGCATTGTATCACTCTTTCTCCAGAGATGTCCTGAAGATGAGTTTGCTAATAGGTGTCAAACCTAAGGCTTGCCATGCATTGACAACAAAAGCAGATAGCCACACGCGTACAGTTCAAACAAATAACAAGGGTCGCCAGGTTTGAGAATCTGTGAATGCTGGAGCACTGCTGGAGCAAGTCGTCAGCCCCTTGTCCAGGTGAGCAGCAACAGGTACAGCCAATTTGTTTGGAAGCCTTGGCAGCGGCGTGCTGGCCTTGTTTTGCGCAGTTGGTATAGATTGGCTCGACTGCTGACTCATAGTCGACATGCTGAAGTGTGTGCCATGACCTTGCAGCGATCATTCTGCCATAACCCAGGGACAACAAAGCTGAACAGCAGACTATGCACTCACAGACATTCAAGTACACATGTGAAAGAGTCAACCATCAACACTCTGGATGGACAGCAACAACGCAACTTAGCATCTCATGTTTGGTCGCTGTTGTGGGCTTCGATTGAAGATGCTGCTCTTGATGCATCAGCGCTTGTCAGGAGGACGCCACTGCATATTTCGTTGCAGTGTATACACAGCACTTTCAATTGTACCATTGGTACAAACTGTTGACATCACACTTGTAAGCAATGTAGCAAGCAACAACATGTTGGCAGCCAGTTTTGATTGCAGCCTTCCACAAGCAATTCTGTTTATAGCAGCATGCACAGCGATACTGCTGGTGCTTTTTGCCCTTTAGGGCATATTTAGAGTAATGCTGTAGCTAGTCCAGTAAGGACAATACTATGCTCTTGTCATAGCGAGCCCGTTCTACTGTAACAGCACCACTCTGGTGGTGCCTTGTTACCAGACCAGCAATCATGTCTCTTGACTTGCCTGAGTTTCACACTGGTCTTTGTCAAAATGCACATCTTTCTTTTGTTCAGCTTGATGTCCTGCGCAGATGTCCAGCACACATGCAGCAGTGTGCTCTCAGCATGCATTTCAACCATACCGCCTGGTAGTGCTGCAGCACCTAGGTGGGGTGTTCGCATGCAAACAGCATGTTGTTTCCTCAGATGAGTGTAACAGACAGTGCGGGGCATATATTTCTGTACCGGTTTGGACCCTTGTGGTTCCTCCCTTGATTGGCACCAGTGTAGGCATCAATGTTACCACATGCTCACGTCACAATTACGCACGTTGACAAGAGCACATCGCATAGCCAATGTGTGTTGGTGGGCAATCAAGAGGACTCCGTCAGACAGCTGTCTAGCAGCATGAGCGGCTGACCAGTTGGGCATGGATGCTGAAGGACAAGGAGACACAACTCATTACAATGGTGTTGTCAGAAGCACATGTGCAGCACAACAATTCCACGACAAGCTAATAAATACCAACTGCAACTCAGCAAAAAATCGACCTGCCATTTGGAAGCATGATCATTCAACCCCACAAACCACCACACCCACATTGTCAAGGCAAGTCCTCTCAGAACAGGAAAGCCTTTCACATCAGGAAAGGGGAGCAATACCAAAATTGGTTGACAGTAGCTTTCACAAAGGCAAAGCCACTGACATACCCAGGAGGCACACAGTGAAGTCCTAGTAAGCAAATAGATGTATATACCAAATGAGCACAAGGCCAAATGCAACATGGGCTCTCCCAGTAACTGTCATAGATCATGCCAAAATGAAACATGACGAATTTTCTTCTCGGGGCAATGATCTTTGAGTGACAGCAACCCAGGTCTATGAATTTGGCTCTCAAAATTTGGTATCAAGGCTGCCAATTTGGCTGGTACGCCATGCAAGTAGTAGCAAACAGCAAAATGGTCCTTTGGACCATGTGACGTCGACTTGCAATATATGGTAGCAAAAAATAATCAGAATGAGCTGACATACGCAGCTCTGCAACATGCACTGCTCAGTGATCAAGCCTGAATAAGACGGGTGTTGGACATCTGTGCCAACACAGCTGCTGTGTCAAGCTTCAGACCCAATGGTGGGGCACCCTGCACACCACATGCACTCAGTCAGACAGTCATTCAGCAGCATTCGTTGTAAGCAGGACCATGACGGCTGCGGAGGACATAGACGCACATCCTCAGTGATGAGCAAGAGGAAGGTATGCTTGCATAGAACTCCAAGCGTTGGCGGTTGTAAGTAGTCTGTGCTTGCTGTTCCAATGGTAGCAAACAGGACAAGGTTGTGCAACAGAGCAAGGGGCTATGATCAGCATCTTCAGCCGGCCAACATGACTTTGCAGATGTGATGGGGGGGCAGTAGCAGCTCAGAGGAGGGCACCAGATCAAATAGCAGACCAACCTGGGGCTGAGTCAGCATCTCGCTGATGGTGACAGCAATGTTTGGTGTGACAGGAGCAGCAGGGCCTTGAGACCAAGTATAAGGGGCTCCACAGTGAGGGCCTGATGGCGTATAGGCAGGCCAGCAGACAGTGGAAGGGCCCCAGGCGCCCATGGCAGGGGCAGGTAGCAAAGGGGGCAGATGGGCAGAGCCCACTGGCTTGAAGGGGGCAAAACTTTGACTCTGCCGACTTCTTTTCCTGTGTTTGACAGGTCCATATTAGCAAATTGCTCATCAGGTGCAGTTGCCACATTGCATAAAGGGACTTCACAAAACCATAGCCCTGCATTAAGTAGAATCATGAGCCAAGGTGGTTATTGCTATGCAACTCACACCACACCCTTGAAGCTGTGTCGTGCAAAAGCTTGTTACCTATTGCGGTATTTCTGAAGGTGGCTGGCAATGTTTTGGCGGGTGAGGCCTTCAGAGCAGCTGCCCATTCGCTCCAATATCTTGCTGGGGACAGCTTTGTCAACACTCAAAGCCTCCACAGCACTCACAAACTTGTCATGCAGCTCACGTGTCCACTCAACCTGCATCATACCAGCATGCTGCTCAATCATGTGCAGCAAAGAACACCTGCACACCAAAGAAGAACACCAAAGAAGAACTGGGGTCAGCTTTGCAGGCACTACAGCAAGCCAGAGATCAAAGAGCTACTGCTCTGGAACACATCTGCTACAGGCCTGCATAATTACTGCATGAATGTTTAAACACTTGTGATACCAACAGGCATGCCAGAGCAGACTGCGCAGCAGCATACTACGATCCACAAAAATAACATGCTCAGTGCCAGCAGAACAGCAAGATGCAAGCCTACCTTCTGTTTCTTGCTCTGCCTAGTGTCCTCACACGGGTCCCCCTCAAAGTACTCAAGACATTCACTAAATGTAGGCTGAAGGTCATAGCTGGTGGTATCGCAGTCAACACCCACAACCTGCAACACAGTGCCTCCCACTCAGCAAGGAGCAGAAGAAGCCATGACAAGCCAGCCCACGGAGACTGAAGGGCCCAGCCTCCAGTAAGAGGTGGACAATATTTGCCAATTCTTGCAACCAGATTGATGATGTGATGCAAACAAGGCATGATGGCAGAATCAATTTGTTGTGCTTGAGCCAACACAGACAGTGATTTCACTATCTTGAAACGTTCACTGACCAGTGTGCTACTCAAGAAAGATGATGCTGTACAGGTGCTGCACATCTAGCAATCTGGAAGAAGAGTAGCTGCATGCGTGGATCTGTTTCCATTACATCTGTAGATCTGGACTAACAGTAACTGCATCCATATGGAGGGCATACCTGGGGAACTAATACAGGACTCAAAGCACTGTTGACTGAATGTGCTGTCACCATGTGGTCATGACCTATGCTGGACGCACTGTGGACTGAGCTGAATTCGTTGTGGTAGCAGGACAGAAGACTCTGACTACTTGCAAGGTCCTGAAAACATTGCATTTGGTTGTCATTGCCGTGTCTGCTGTTCTGGCTTTGTACAAGTGATGTGGCTTGCCAGCCCATGTCATTGTTGTGACTGGGCCTGCATGTGTACTTGGTGCAAGTGCTTGGGTTTCAGCAGGCAAAGATGATCAATTATTGCGCACCTGACGCAAGTGATGAGATATGTCCGGAGTTTCTGGGGTATCAATGCTTGATCCATGCTCTCCTGATGTGCCCGTAGTGTTCTGTTCGTCTGGGGATTCCCAAATGTCAACCTCAAATAGGTCTGGCAGTATGGCTTTAACGAGATCATCGCCGGCTGTGCACACTGTTGGCTCTGCTGCTGTGCTGCCAGCACCAGAGTTGTTATTATGACTCTCCGATCCCCAAGCTGTCGCTGTTGCTGAACTACGTTTTCTCAATGTATGTTGCCAGAGTGTGCCCAATCGACCAGTCTGTGAGCTGATTGGTTTCTGTAGAATGTCCACTGCTCCCAACTGCAGACAACAGAAGATGCTGTTTACAATCAGCAGCACTCAGCAGTCAGTACCTATTGTATTCACAAATCTTGACCCACCTCTACCGCCTTCACCATCGACACAGCATCCTGGAAGTCAAGCGCGACTGCAAGAGCGCATACAGTTAAGAACGGTCCCAAGTCGCGCTTGGACAGCAACTAGCTCTAGCGGATCTGGTTGACGTAACTAGGCAAAAAAGGTACGCCAAGCAGACAGATCTTACCGACAATGGGAAGGTTGCTGTCTGTCAGAAAACCCAATCTCGCAACGGCGTCTGCGGCCTGTGAGTCACCTTCAACCTGCCATGAACCATATAAGGTTCAAGAGCCGGACTCGGGAGCTGAATCAGATAACAGCTCACGTCGTACAATGTGTGCGTACCTCAACAACCGCAACATCGAAGTCATCGCTTTGCAGCAGTTTGACAGTCTCGCTGTGACAGAAGGAGGTGGTAACTGTAGGGATGCAACGTGAACGCCTCGTCAGCTTGCAGTTGAGAACCGCAAAATTGCCAGGTTGAACGCGCCACAAAACATACCAACTGCCCCCTCTCCGCTCAGAAAAGTCTGTGCCTCACCCAAGTCAAGCTGTGAAGTTCCAGCCAACAAGACTTTCAATCGCGCTGTACCAGCATGAGGCGCCATATAATCGACAGCACTTGAACTTTTCGGCCCTTCACATTGACACAACGAGACAGGCCATTTCGCAAGTAACCCCACAGCGGAAGTACTGCCCCGGTCCTACGATTCCGCCGACTACAAACGCTTTCGAGCAAAGGAAACAACTCGAAAAATCTGCTCAGGATGAGAGCAAAATTTATTGAGTCAAGACACAGTCGCTGTATCGCTGATGTACAGTCAGCCTGTCCATCACGCTTTGCTTAAAGTAGATTCAAGAGACTCACGTGCGCTTAAATTGTGAGGGATCTTTCGCTGTCCCATGCATACGACATCGTAGCATCAGCGATCTCGCAGCCAGCTGGCTTGCTACATTTACCGTTGAATCAGCTGTCGTGCAATATTCTTGCATTGTATGAGATAATGCAAATCTGTCGGGATGCATTATCTCATACAATGCAAGAATGTTGCACAAGTGTACTTGCTGTGCAGAAAACGGGATTCTGAAACAACTGTTGCGAGCATGGCTAATAAGTCTGTATGCATGCAGGGAGATGTTTGCTCAGCAGTGCAATCATTGCAGCATTATGCACAATCATCGAAGACCTTGCAGGTCTGATTGCAAGCAAATTACCGCTTGCCTTGCAACATGCAGCTATTCTGTTCACAAAAAGCGAAATACAGAAAAGCACATTCTGCATGGTCACGTAGCAGAGAGCACTTTACTTATCACAGTCACGGCAACAGGCATGCTGGTCGAATTTGCGCAAGCTGCAGCATGTTCAGTGCGTTGTGTACACACAATGTACCCATGCGTTCTAGCCAAATTGTAGCCAAGCGTGTACAACAGGTGAACAGCACACTGCATGGCAGAATTTGCAAAGTTGCAATCATCCTCCACGCTTGCTGGCATCTTGCTCGGGGTCGCTAACCTTCAGGTCAGCCAATCCCTTCACTGCAGTTGGGCTCCCACCATCCTCCGAGGACAAGTCATCTGCACACGCGCCTTTTGACTTTGTACTGCTTTCTTTAGCGCAGACCTTCCAGGCACCAACTGCTTGTATTGATACTTTGCGCAGTCGCAGAAGGCCATGAACATCATGGTAATGGCACATAATTATGCAGACAAATAGACAGACAATATGTGGGAACAATCCAACAAGCAAGGCGAGATATGAACGGAAAAAGGAGGCAGGCTAGCTGTGATTTACCAAATCATGCAGCACGATGGCCCCTTGTAGGATTCTGTGTGCAAAATGCTGTCCAAGCAGCATGCTTAGCACAACTGTGATAGTCACATACGCATTCAGCAACTTGTCTTGTGTTGGACGGGGTCATTGCTGTAGTGCAGTCACAAATCTGTACCTAGGGTGAAAAGCTTCTCATCGAGCTTGGCAGCTGGCTGAGCTGCAGGCTGAGCTGCTGGCTGTGAAGCCTGAGCAGATTGACCTGCAGATGACACAGCTGGAGTCCTGGCTGCAGCATCTCCACTAGCAGCACCAGCAGCTGCTCGTGATGCTTCTTGGCGGCCTGGTGTGGATGTCACTGTATTTCTTGAACTGCAGGCCCAGCAATGTCCACTCAGCTTGCGCCATTTGATTTGAAAGCATGAATGCAGCTCACAATGACTCCTTCAGGCACTAAACATCAACAAGAACGCAGCGTCAAAGCTGGCCTAGTACAGGAAGCAATTTTGCGATGGTGCTGAGTGCAAAGGCAGCACGGCCAGCTTAGTATGAATGGTGTATGCATCAACCTTGGTTGCCTGTTGAGTGTCACACAAACCCTGCTTGGCGGATGCATCTTGTAGATCAGCGTGTGGGTTATCCCACTATGCTGAATGCGTCCATTGCATCATAAGCTGGCAAGACAATGGCTGCTGTACCTTTGGGTGTTGCTGCCAGCAGAGTTAGCAGGGGAGGCTGTCTGGCTTGTGGAACGGCCAGCAAGCCCTGGGCTGCCTGTTCTGTTCATCACATTCTCCCCCACCTTGTCTGCTTGTCCTTTCAGGTAGGTTCCCCAGCTGCCTAGTGACTTGTTGACTGCAGCCAGTCCACCACCCACACTGGCTGCAGCAGCTGCTACCTACATTTGGCACCAATGCAACAGCTTCATGATGAGATCACATGCTGTTGTCTGATATGTGGGTATGGCTGGACCATCAGGCAGCACAAGGACAGCTTGCGCAGGTGACTGGCAGTACCAGACAATAACAGCATGATGTCATTTGTGTGTGATAGGCACATGATCCTGAGGTATCAGAAACACAAATCCTGATGCATGTTGTGGCGTGCACATGTCTCAAGTACAAGCAGTTGCAACACCCAGCAATCAAGCAGATCAACATACCCTCTCATTCTCAAGCGCCTTGGAGTACTGCTGCTTGGCGGCACTGTTGACCTTGGTGAACACAGGAGCAACTGTTTCTCTCGCACTCTGCATGTAACAAATATGAAGCTTGATACTGGACTTGCTATGCAACGTGTCCCTGCAGGATGTGCCACAGGAGTCCATCCCGCCAATGTCATGGATCCTACCTTCAGTTGCTCTGTCACTTTGAATTTCTGATCCACTTCGTCCCACTGCAGCACACAAACAAGTCATGGTCCTGACGTCATGCTGCAATGCCGGTCATCTGGCTGGGAGCTGAAGTAGAATATTGTACCTGATGCCGCACGTTCTCTGTGATTCGCTTGCCTTTCTGCTGCACTTGGTCTGCAGTCTCGTGAGCTTTCATTGAAACCTATGGCATGCAGCCACAGTATGCAGAGACTTTTGCGGCAAGCTTGGTATGATTGAACAGAGTCCACATGCACACCTGATCTGTAGCTCGTGCTCTTAGTAGCTGCTCTGAAAAGCCGTATGCAAACTCCTCATGAACCTGCTTGCAACAGGTCAGCCTAGTTTAAGAACATGTGAAATCAACCACCAAGCAGAGACCAGTAGGTCTGAAAGGACGCATGCTATTTTTCATGGCAGCAAGCAATAACACAGGCAGAGTAGGGGGACTGTACAGCAGTCTGCACATTACCTCAAACACTTCGTTTGAGCAGTCGACATCCAAGAATTCGTCCAACCAAGTTTGCAACGTTTCTCTGTCTGGAACGTCCCAAAGACTGACAGAACGGTTGCCTGAGCTAGGCAATACCTGTGAAGTGGACAAAAGCTGGGTGGCACTCCCTTGCAGTCAAGCTGGCAAGATCGTAGGGACACTGTCAGACTGATAGCAACAAATGCTACAGCTGGGAGTAATGCAGCACTCACGAGTCTGCAATGCAGGCCTGGGGAGACGTCATTCTTCCTGACGTGATCCCTGCAGTCAAACACCTCCTCAAGGGCCTTGACAGCAACATCATAGAGACAACCTGTGCTTATGGCCGCGAGTATCGGCAGCTTTCCATCTAACATTGACGTGCAGAAGCTCGAGCAGAAGAAATCAGGCAGCGGACCATCACCTGAGCATGATCATAGCAAAAGGCACTGTCGCGCTGACTGTCGCCACAGTGTGAATGGCGAGCACCAGTACCATGGCTACTGGCTGAAGTAATGCAGCGGCACCGTATGTGAAAGGCAAGCGCAGTTGATGTTTGCAGAGCACACAGCGCGGTGCAGCTGGACGCACCTGCCTGCCTGTCTGGCATTTACATTCATAGGAACGATCGTATTGACATGCATTCTGTTGAAACAACACTGTGCCGAGGTGCAATCTACAAAGTGTTCACATCATTATTCCTCAAGAGCGAAGCTATAAAAGGGTGCCCACTGAAAGTCAACAAGCTGCATGACCTGAAAATCAATCAAGTACAAACATGTATATACAACACCGTTGCGCAAAAACAAGTCGTAATCAAGTCATTGGGCTGACCAAGCCTGCCTCAAAACAGCCAACACAACATGCACAAACACATGCGACCATTGATTGGTGGCATGCACATCCTGGATAAAGCTAGCAAAGAACGTACACATTGTAGTGCATGTACATTGATGCTCAAGTAGCCAAACAAATGATAGGATAACAAGCTGCAACAGGCTATGCTACAAAACAAACAGTGCATTTCAGAATACAATGATGTACAACATTGTACACATTAACGTTGCTACATTTGGACATGTTGCCACATGCCGTATGGCCTCATGGTACTGCAGCAGCAGGTCCATCATGCAAACTTGCAGCAGCTGAATGTGGTGCTTGTACTGGTTGCACCGCTTTCCGCTTTGCACTGAGTGGCACAATGTCAAACATTGGCTCCAGCCCCAGTAGCAGGTCTGAAAGACACCTGCAGGTTAGTGTCTGAGTCTGTTGCTCCTCATGGCAGAAGCTGAAAATGCAAACAGCACGGACTGGTTTCAGTTTAACAATGACAACATGCAATGCTGTCATCATGCATTCACAGGCAAACATGCAGGCTGCACAGGGTGTGTAGACATGCAAGACCCTATTGTACTTTGTGCAATGCAACAGGGCTGGACATTTCAGCCATACACTTGTCTTGAAGCGCCGGCAAAAAGCGGTATCACTCTGCTCACCTTCCCAGCAGTATGGAAAACTTGAAAGCTCGGCCATTGCCTCCAGTAAATAGGCTGATTTGTGGAAAGCCCGGGAGGTGGTCAAGTATAAACATGCCATCTGCTGTCATTGTATACGGGCTGCAGTACAAGTCTCGCCTCTGCAGGAAGCCATTCCACTCTGTCCTTAAGAAGGTGTCCAGCGATGCAGCAACCATCGCATCTGGCTTGTAGCTGAAGTTGTGCATGCTTTTCATGCGACAACTCCTTGCATGCGGCGCAAAGTCGACACCAACCTGCATGTCAAGATAAAGAACCCTGATGCCAAAGGGCCCAGCGCTACAAGACAGCACATCAGCAGTGCTGCAAACACAACTTCTCATGGACAATATCGGTTGCATCTGTTGCGTTGTGTAATAATGATGAGAACCATCAACACACTTTGCGATATGTGCATTTATGAAGTTCAGTGTTCAGCCTGGCCTTTCATAGAAGTCAACTACGCTTCTTCTGTCGCTGGTGACATGTCTTGCTTGGGGTTGTGCAAGTGCTTGCTGTACTACTGCAAGGCCATGACATATCCACTTTTGTCAGCAAACAATTGCTCTCTGTCTTTGCATCAGTAGCCAACCAGTCACCAACAAACAAGCAGGGCTTATGTTCAGGTTGAAGTAGAGTAGGGTTGGTCTGCAATTTAGGCACTGACCTTGACGACAGGCTCAGAACCTTCTGGAGGAAACCCATAGTACAAGCCTTCGTCCCAGGAATCTGACTGGAGCTTGGCAAACTTGTACCACTGAGGTATTGAATCCTTGATTGCTGGGTGGACATAGTAGTGGCCCCAGTGCACCTTCCAAATGTCCAAGGGCAGTTCCATGCCAAGGTGGGCCAGCACGTCATTGGTCCAGGCGCCCACTGTTAGGCCTAAGCGCTTGGTCATGATTGTGCGACCTTCACTTGTCTGCACAGCTATCTGATCATGTACATCATGACAGCTCAGATATCACATTCCAGCAACATCTATAGTGCAGATGGTGCCAAAAAGGTCATGGCAGGGTACAAGTTGTGACGATTTTTGTCATCCGGAGGATAGGTAGATGCAACATGATGATGATTTGCATAAGACAACCTCAATGCAGTGAGAGCTGCGTTGACACACAGTGGGCCTGGAAGGCATGTGAATGTCTTTACAGTATTGAGTGGGACCTGCACTGGCTGCAGATAGTCACCTGATCAGCCGCCAGCACAGACAGGCAAGTGAGGTGCTCGCCTTTGACAATGTGCAGGCCGGCTTGCTGCGCCAGCTTCAGCATTGCAGCCACAGCTTCCTTGGCCTGCAAAAGATGGTAGGTCCCCTCTGTCTCTTTTGCTTTTCAAACATGCACTTTCAGGCTCCTGTTGCAAGTGCTAGCTGATACAAACTTCAAGATGCTCCAGTGCATTTGCCAGAGTGCTGTTGGCCATACACTACATGCAAAGGGTGATACATGACATCGGCAGATGCTTCAATTGCAGACACGCATTGGTCTTTTGCAGCTATGTCTGTGAGCCAGTTTCCCATGCACGCACAACCTTGCCCAAAGCATGACTTGGTGGCAGCCATACTGACTGCAGTATGTGAGAGTGGCACTTTGCATTATGCCTAGTACAAAACGGCTCACCTTGATTGTGCCAGCCCCATTCTCGAATAAGCCCTCATAACCCTCTTTTGCATTCATGGGATATGCTGCTTGCAGCTCGGCAGCCGTCGCATAACGCCTGTGAGACAGCCCTCTGCGTTCTGCAACTGCTTTGCATTGAAGCAGACTTCCCTGCAATGAAGCTGCAACCTTCACATGCAGATACTGGCAAGTAGCAGCTGCACATGGCACACTCTTAAGCTGCAAGGTAGATGCAGCTTGCCTGAACAGTATCTCCTGTGTCAGTGTCACCATAGAACAGCAGGCCATGCCTCTTGAGTAGCTGATGCCCAGACTCTTTTTCGAGCTCATGCCACAGTTTCAGTGCTTCTGTTTGCATGACTGAGCAGTACTCAGAGCTGTACAATTCTCTATACATTCTGGAGTCTCCGTATGAACTGCAGCGGCACCGATTTTAGACGTCATCAGCCCATGAATGGAAGCAAGGATCGGTTGGCTGCACAAGGATCAGCTGTAGGCCACACCTGCCATTGACAGCACCGAACTCTCCAGCTTCAAGCAGCACAACTTTCAGATCACTACGACTCTTGCAAAGGGCGTAAGCCGTCGCAACACCGATGACACCACCTCCCACGATCAAAACATCTGCCTGCATAGACTGGAGCAGTGTAAAACCTCTCGATTGAGGTACAAGCTCGATACGGGAGACAAACGTACTGTTTGCCGAAGGCAACATTTCAATGTTGAAAATCAAAGACAGTTGCGATTAAAAATGACAAGCACAGGTTTTACCCTCTATCATGCGGGGACATACCGTTAAAGAAGCAGTCTCGGACTTTGCAGATCCTGCGACTGTCAGATGGCTCGCTATTCTTTTCACCCTGTCCAAGGGTCCAAACATTGCTGCAAGCCAGATCTAACTACATCCTGACGGTCTGTGTGGAGCAAGCCGACGGCAACGAGCTCTGCTCTGCGCATATAGTACGCACAGTGCGCCAGAATTGACGTCAGCGATGCTCCGAGACCAGATACAGTAGGGCCCATAAGTATCGGTCGGACCAGCAATACGTGCGAGTTCCGACACTATTATGAAACGCAACTTTGTGTGCAAGCGGCCGTCCTTCCGAACACAGCAAGTCCACCAGCACACCTTTCTGTGCACGGCTTTACTGGCGCAACAAGCCCTTGTAGCGCATGTGTGGCGCCGGTAACAGCAACAGGTCTGTGACACTGAAACAAGGCTGACAGCACGCCCCAACTTGGCAGCTATGCGGCACGCGAAAGACATAGCCTGTGGCACCCTGGGTATTCGGTAAAACTAGCCAGCTTTGACTTGTAGCCAGTTTTATCAGTGAAGCAGCAGGCATAGAACAAGAGCGTTTGCACAAGAAGGTCCAGAAGCTTGCTGCCTGAACAAGCTTTCCTTTGATAGAAGGAGAGCCTGTTCAGTCAGCAAGCCTTTGTTTTCAGTGAAGTAACTTGCATATGCACAACACAGCAGTGTACTTACCAGCTCCAGGAAAAATGCCAGAGTCTGGCCCTCCCCTTGACTTAGACGCAGACGCTGACGCCAGCAGCTTTCTTGCTGAGCAAAGGCTACCCAACTTTTGAACGAAGTCTCAAGCTTTGGCTTTCAAACTTGGTCACGTAAGATGCAAGACCATGCTGAGTCACTGGGTTGTCATGGCAATGTACCATGCCATCTCCGGCAATGCAAATGTCCTGATCAGGACTTATGGGCCCCACTGTACATTGGATGTGACATTCTAAAGAACTCATCGATTCTGTAGCGGCCACTTTTCCCGCGAAAGCAACTGGCTTGTTTCGCCACAACAAAGCGCTGACAAACCCGTGTGTTCTTGTATTTCGGCGTTCACCATCCCATCATCAGCAGGGTTTGTCTTCTGACACTCTTGGCCAACCAACATGACGTCCCTCCTGGCATCGTGCATGCTTGCCTTTCTGGTGAGCCCCATGGATGCCCTGGACAGGCGAATCTTTAGCTGACGAGATACATTCACACTGCATGTGCTTGCCGTCTTGTCGTCAGTCTTATCAGAACGCCGAAGCATTGTATTTCCCGCAGACAATCCAGATGTGCTGGGAGAGGGCGGCAGGTGCGTTGCTGTAGCTGCAGCCGAACAAGCTCACCAGGGAGCAAGGCCGTTTACGCATGTCGTTTACGTCATCTCGCTCATCTGTGCTTGTGTTACCTCAGGAGAAAGGACGCTCTTGGCCAACACGATCCCTGCCGGCTCTGCCTGCCAGCTGAACGGTACGGTCAGCTCTGAACTGCGTCGTAGCCAGAGCGTGCTGCACTTACCGTTGTGATAAAGATGTGTGTCGTAGAAACTCTAAGTCTTGCTTGCAACCCAGCTAGCAAGCTACGCTCCCTCTTGTTTGTTCAACTCTGTACACATGCCCTTGACCTGATGCAGGGTGTATGCCCCATACTTGCTGTGTCTGCACAAGTCATACGTGCCGGCTGCAGATTGTAGCCAAAGGCTCTTATGCCTCTCAATGTTGGATGTGTGTCTGCAGAGATATGCAGCAATAACTTTGAATCTCCCCTGTATGCACTTTGCCCAGTTGACCCACACACATCCGTGGGTGTATGTCCAGACATCGCTGCTAATTCCAACGGACAATGCTTTGCTGGAGGTGAAAGGATGCATCATCCCATTCCTGACTATCAACCCAAAACGTTTCTGGTTGCAGCACTTATGCCTGGTGTTGCATCAGTCATTTGCTGCTTCAGGTTTGCTTGGGCAGATCAATCTTGCATGCACGCGATGGGATGCACAGCAAGCTGAACTGAAAGTTACACATTGCTTCTGCTGTTGATTCAGACATGTGTGCCACAAGCGCAACAGCCTCCACTCCCTGCCCTATAACCACTGATACGGACAGCTCAGATGCAAACAGCCAAGACAGCGGCTCTGGGGAGATAAATGTGTGTCCAGAGTTTCTGCCAGGAGTCTCGGAATTCACTGGTAAACCCCTTCACATGTTGTGATAAGCTCAATCAATGCCAGACATGCTGCCTTCAGCAAATACAATTATCTTGCATTGTATGCATTATGTATTTTTGCTGTATCATTGATCATGTATGCTTGTTGCATCCATAGACGCAGAATCGTCTAATGCTATGCAGGGAGTTGTCCATCACCACAGTCTTGCAATGCCCGTGTTGCTGAAGATGCTTCCAATCAACATGATTGTTCAGTAACAGGGTCATGCTCAACTGCGGTGGGTGTTTGCGTTACGCCAAAAGCAGCAGGATCACCCTGCACTGCAGGATACAGTACAACGTCTCTGTGATATCATAGCCACATCAGCTCTGTCCCCACACATTCCACATGTCAATATTTGTATGCATGAAGCGCTATTTGATATTGTGTGCAATATATGGATGTTCTCAGTTGCTTCAAGATTTGCTTTGCGAATGCTTTTGTTGGCAAATTGTCCTGATGCCCAGTGTCCCCTGCACCTATAAACTGCAATGGTGTGTATGAGTTGAAGGACCACACAAGTTAAGCTATGAGGTCTTGGCATAACCTCTTGGCTTCACTTGCTTTGACTAAGCCTTAAAGTTGACCTTGTCCTGCTGCTGTCACCATGCAGCATTGCCACCATGCAGCAGCAACAACATGCATCAGCATTGCAGCAGCAGCAGCAACAACGAAAGGGTCAACAGCGACAGCAAAGCATGCCTGCAAACCATAGCTGTGCAGCAGCAGCAGCAATAACAATACAAGGATTAAAGCCAAGGGCAGCAGCAGCAAGGACATGCCAGTTGTTAGCAGTATTAAGCACTGGGAACACCAGCAGCAGCAGCAGCAGCAGCAAGAGCAGCACCATCAACAGCAGCAGCAGTGACAGCAGCAGCAGTAACAGCAGCACCAAATGCAAGCTGCAGTATGGAATACAACAGAAGCATCTGGACTGCAGCCAACAGCATGTATGAATGCGGCAACTTTCTGATGGTGTGCGCATAATTAGCATGGCATGCAGCTGGGGCTTACCCAGATGCCTGGGGCTTACCCAGCATGCATTCAAGTCAAACAGTTGCCAGCATAGCGCATGCAGCTGAGGCTTACCCAGATCCCTGGGGCTTACCCAGCATGCATTAAAGCAAACAATTGCCAGCATGGCGCATGCAGCTGAGACTTACCCAGATGCCTGGGGCTTACCCAGCATGCATTCAAGCAAACAATTGCCAGCATGGCGCATGCAGCTGAGGCTTACCCAGATCCCTGGGGCTTACCCAGCATGCATTCAAGCAAAGCCTTGCGCATGCGGCCGAGGCTTACCCAGATACCTGGGGCTCACCAGTACACACCTGAACATGTTTGGAAGTAGAAGCTCACCTCTGCGAGTTCCTCTGCTTCCCCCTCAGACTCCTCCACATCCGACTGAACCCTAGCGGGTCTGTTCTCCCGCTCCACAGGGAGGTCCAAGAGTTTCCTGGCGTTTACCAGCTCAGCCGTGTGTTGTCCCAGCGTCAGAAAAAAAAACTTTTACGCCTTTCGGCGTTCCTGGGTGCAAGCCCGAAGCAACCCTGGTACCGGAGACCGGGGTGGCCGCTGCGCAGCATATATATACAGTAGGGCCCATAAGTATCGGTCGGACCAGCAACATGTGCGAGCTCCGACCTTAATGCGAAACGCAACTCTGTGTTTAAGCGGCGATCCTTCCGAACACAGCAAATCAACCAGCACACCTTTCTGTGTACGGCTTCACTGGCGCAGAAAGAGCTTGTAGCGCATTTGTGGCGCCGGTGAAACTAACAGGTCTGTGACAGTGAAACAAGGCTGACAGCAGGGCCCCAACTTGGCAGCTGTGCGGCACGCGAAAGACATACACAACGATAGCCTCGGTGTTTGGTAACACTAGCCAGCTTTGACTTGTAGTATCCAGTTTTCTCGGTGAAGCAGCAGGCATAGAACAAGAGCGTTGGCACAAGAAGGTCCAGAAGTTTGCTGCCTCAACAAGCTTTCCTTTGACAGAAGGAGAGCCTGTTCAGTCAGCAAGCCTTTGTTGTCAGTCAGGTAACTTGCATATATGCACAACACAGCTACCTTGCCACAAATCATGGGCTCTGAAACCAAGCAGTTTCCTTGCAGCAGCATCATGTCGCAGGTGGGTCTTACAAGACTATCATATCCCCTGGGACCAGTCTGTAAGATGGTATGGCCCTGACCCACCCACCCTGGACAAGGGCACTATCCCCCACTGGTCTGCTGACCCCACCAGACTCTTGTGCTGTTTCATCCTGTCACTCGTGATTGCAACAACTGCCATCACAGCAAGCAGGCCAAATACGTCTGTGTAAACCCAGTAGCCCTTGCAGAAATATACTAGCTCCACATACTGTACACAACTGTAAGTGAGTATTCACACCATGGCGTAGAGCCACAACAGCCCAGGTGGATGAGGTACAGCAACTCTGTATGCTACAGTTGCTTCATGCACCGGACTGGCAATTCATAGCCATTGCCTGTACAAGCTTGACTCTACCCAGCTGACCTTGTAAGTTGCACAAGACAGCTGTGCACATCACAGACAGCGTATACAAACAGATGCACAGACATACACATGCGCATGTGCAGATCTCAAGAAGTCGAGCCAGATGAACAGTCTCAGTCTACTTCCTGTAGATGACCGACTTCTGCACACAAACACCCACAGGAAGGGTCACACAACACACAGTCTTTGTGTGGAACAAAGATGCCCAAATCACTGTTCATGATGTGCACTTCTTCTTCATGCAGTGTTGGGCAACATCAGGGCAGCACATGATGCGTCAGGAAGTGTAATATCCCAATCTGGCAGCCCAGCACAGAGCATACCTGGATCAGGAACACATCAGGTAAAAGGCATGATGTGATTAGAGCCCACAGAGTAGACTTCTGAGGCAGCTTCCACAGAGTAGACTTCTGAGGCAGCTTCTTGTCATTGTTGTAAAGGCGGAACATGTGGGCTCTGTGAAAGCGTGTGTGCTTAGGGTTCAGCTTGTCTCAGCTGCTACCTGCATCACACATTCACACAGGGTCCAGAAACAGGGGCCAAAAGCCGGGAAGAAGAGGAGCGGCACAGCCAAGAAGACAAAAACTGGAGCAGTTAAGAGGAGCAAAGCTAGCATGGTGGAAGTAGAGAGGCGGGGCAGCGCAGAAGCAAAGTGAAAAGTGGTGAAGCCAGAAAGAAGAATGAGGCACACCAAGACAGAAAAGCTGGCACAGCCACAGGGACTAGAAGCAATCATGCCGAGAAGCAGACAGCCGGCAAGGCCAAGAAGAAGAGTAATCATGCTAAAAAGAGGAGGCATATTTCAGTCAGGAGGAAGAAGTGCAGTACAGCCAAGCACCGCCACAGAAAGGAGAGCTGACATGGAAGAAGGGTGATTGGTGCCAGAAAGAGGGAAAAGGCCCAGTCAGGGAGAAGATGCACGGTGCCAATAACAGGGTGCTTGGCACAGCCAAGAAACCTGAGGTTGTAGCAGGACAGAGTCAAAAATGCTGCGGGGAAGAAGATAACAGAAAATGGCTGCAAGACAGGGCATTGGGACTGGATCAGCAGCATTAGCTTCAAAAAATAATACTGACAGTGCTCAGAAAAAGAGCAAGAGGTTCAGGTGTGAAGTACAGAGCTTACTCATCCAGGAGGACTACACAACGCTCAAAATCGAAACGACTCAGCTAAGAGCAAAAGCACAGACATGGTTAAGATAAAGACAATGCTGACTGAGTGACAAATTCTGTTGATGTAGCACAGAACTGTGAGGGCATCACAGATTTGGCAAGGCCTGTGGTTCAATTGTGGTATCTGGTACGGCACCACCATGCATGTGCCATGTGACACCATATCATCTGCTGCATGCCACTCTGCGTCTGCTGTGTGAGAACCACCATGATATTGTGCAAAAGCTAAAAAGGCGCCAATGTTGGGCAAAACAACAGCTGATAGCAAGCACAATGGCGTGGAGTCCAGATGGTTTGTGCATTGCCAGACAACACTTGTGGATACTGCAGCTGCACAAAGCAATGACTGAACCACTGAAGAAGCATACAAGTGGTTGGCAAATGCAAGAGCCAACCTCTGGGCAGTCAGGCACCTGCAACTTTCCCCAAGTGCAGCCCACTTGCCTATCAAATTGCATGCAATACTGCCTAGCGTGATGTCAACAGGACCTCAGAGCGTTGTCTATGAGCTGATGCAGCCTTAAGACTTTCAGCCACAGCAGCTCGTCAATCAACCGCAGTCACAGCAAGACCTCACACTAGCCCGCTGTGCATTTGCATGAAAGTCTGCCCTGGGTTCTGTGCACAGCCTTGGCCATAGGGTCCACATATCAAATGGCCATGCTGGATGCTATGCATGCACATGGGCATTTTTGCTTACATGCAGTGGCCTGACTTATCTCATTGCCGTTGTGTGAGGACACAAATGTCATCATACAGGCTGATATCTCCATCGTTATAGGTTAATCATATACGCTAATTATATGACCCGGACAGTACAGTAGCGGTAATTCCAATAACGTTTCTATTCAGTAATGATCGATGAAAGCTAATGTGTACAGCACTACTCTCTGCCCTTGTTTGCACATTTTATCACAACTGCTGGGCAATGTGTGTCTGAAGCAAACACTTGGTCACCATTACGGTAATGGCTGTTCTGCATGCCACCATCGCATGAGTTGGGCCAAGTGGGTCTGTACTGCCCTATTTTGCATGTGCGCCCACCATAAGTGATAGCTGCCGCTAGATGCATTGACTGCAGTCAGAGATGCATATACAGATCAAGTGAGGATATACTGCAACAGCATGTTACTGTGTAATGGCCGTATTTGCTGACAATTGTTACAAGAGTTCTGCAGATGGGTGTCATAAGTTTGGTTTTACATGCTCAACAGCCTGCTGCAGCATGCTCAGCCTGAGTAATTGTCTGCCCTTGTCTACTTATGGAGTTGTGTCGTGTGACTTCTGTGATGATAGACCGCAATTTGACACCTTCTTGTGTATGCAACAAAGCCTACAATTGACGAAAGGACTGAGGTCAAGAGTACTTGCGCGCAAGCGAGCAATAAGGGTAACACTAGCTAGGTAGTGAGCCTAGGCATGCTCTTGGCCATGTGAAACAAGCTCACAAGCCAAGGCTCTGCAGTTTGGCTGAGCACTCCAGCTGCCATAGGTGGACTTGGCGTCTCGAAGCGCACAATCAGCTTGCCTTCCTTATGCATTCTGAGCTGTGTAGTGGGCTGCTTGTTGGCCAGGAGAGCATCAACGCTGGCAGCCACATTGAGATGCACTCGCCACTTGTTGTGGTCCAACACCTCTACCAAACAAGAAAAAGCAGGCAGCCCCTTGCGTTCTGTACGGGTCTTGCTGCCACCATTACTGAGCCTGCGCACAGCAAACACCCACTGTGAGCAAAATTATTGCTAACAGACTGTCTGATTGAAAATCCTGCTGAGCTGCAGAAGGCGTTGGTGCACAGTGCTGCGCGCAGGCAAGTGGCTGTACATTGGGCGTAATCACTGTAGATGCAGAACCCACTTTGCTTCTGCATCACTGAGGGTGACTTGATGGATGCCTCCTATGAGTGAATTGAGGTCAGGGTTGGCCATGAGGCTGCTGAGATCTGTGCCATGCGCAGTGCCCACCATGACCACCCCCCTCTGGGCAATGCCCCTCACAGCTGCAGCCTCTGCTGGGCTTCCTATCTCATCCACCACAATCACCTGAAAGCACAAATCTCAGGTTTGGGTCAAGCTATGTTGTCAGTGTGCAACATGTTGGCGGTATGTACTCTCAGCTTATAATTGTGCTGGCAGCAGAGATTGCAAGATGCTCCATAGCCAGATCTGAGCATCAATGATGTGCAAATGGGCATCAGCGCCCGTGGTGCATTGCAAGGGACCACATGCATACCTCAGGGTTGTGATTCTGCACAGCTTCTTGCAGAACCTCATGTTGGCGTGACTTGTGCACAACTGGCATGCGGCGAGCTCTGCCAATGCAGGTATGTGGAACAGTGCCATCACCACCAATCTCATTGCTGGTGTCCACAACCACCACGCGCTTCTTGAATCTCTCAGCCAGCAGACCAGTCACATCACGTAACAAGGTTGTTTTGCCTGCATAACCAGCCGTCCCTCATGTCATGGAATTTTGATATCACAATCACAGCAGAAAGACCATGCACTGATGCTTGCCGATTTGTATCCTCGACTGCTTTGAAATGTAAATGCTTGTTGACAACCATAGCAGCACATGCGTCAGCATGCATAAGGAACAGCCTTACAAAGGAATGGCTTATGGAGAAGCTCAAGAGTGGACGCTGATGATGCAAGTTGGGCAAGGCTGCGCACCTACACCAGGATGTCCTAAAAGCAACAGAGAGCCAGTCATGACATCCCCTTTCTCAGAGTCCTTGGGACGGCTGCCCAGGCTAGCGAGGATGTCCCACATCAGCTGGCCAACACCTACACACATGCATTGCAGAAACAAAGGGCTCAAGCAAAGGCCAGATTTTGAAATGCTACAGCTTGCTATATGTGTGCTGGCAGCTTGTGCCTGTTGATCTGTCACGCCTGATGTTGCTGCCCACTGCACAACATGTGACATTCACAATTGTCTTACCAACATTGATTCAGCCCCTCAAGTCAAGACATGCTGCAAAAGCATAGATGGGAAGCAACAGCAAACTCAACCACATGCTGATGATCTTGCCATCAGGTACGAGATGACAACAAACTGACCTGGCATGTGTCGCCCAATGCGGTATGTGATGCCAATCACACTCCCATCCCGGTCACGTATGGCGCTGATGCGGTGCAGTGTGCCTTTCAATCCCATCCTGTTGTCTGCTTGAAAAGGGTCCCCTGCACACATGAGCTGCCCCTTCCTGAGTGTCAGCATATGTGATCCTGGACTTCAGGCAGTATGTCTGGCATATGTAGAATGTCTTCTGCAAGTCATATGGCTTGCACACAGTACTAGCAAAATCTGACCCGGCATCGCCAATGACTTTGCCATCCAGATGGCAGTCGAAGTCAAGCAACCAAATTGATTTCAGGCGTGCATTGTGGTGACAGCGCACCCCTACAAATATCTTTGGCAGACATTTTAGACCACAAGGATCTGGTGGGTGCCTTGCTGCTGCAGGCTGCCTGCAGCTCTTTCACAGCTGCTGTCATGTCCATGCGTACATGCAGCTGCTCCTCGATGCCATCACTCAGCCTAATGATCACATCTCTATCAGCATCAGCTACTATCTCTACAAGCTTGCTTCGCCTCCTGTATTGCAGTCATTACATGGAGCTAGTAAAGAAACAAGCAACAGGCCACTGCTTGTGGTTTGCTGAAAAGATGCTGGTCAGTCACTTGACATGGGATATCAGGCAGTTGGTGTGCATAGTCTTGGCTATTGCTAAACAGCATATTTCTGCAGGATTTCAGGCAGTTGATTGGCTTCTGTGTCTGCCAAGCGAAGACAGAGTGCAGATACCTGTGCATGAAACTTTCTGCAACTGCATACGCAACATTGTACGGTAGCAGGTCCAGCATGGTCATGACGCGTGCGTCCTCCAGCTGCTCACTCTCTGCATAGCAAATGCCTTACATTTGCAGCTAGATGATGCAAAGCCCCTTTGAGTGGTGTATCATGTAGCAAGTGCTCAACTTTTTGTCTCGCGCACAAGCATGCACGCCCTGGGGCTACTGTTCATGCATAAAGAGCTTGATTTTTGCGAAAGCATAAATAAGCAAGTTTAGAACTATTACAAATGCTAGCATGCTTGCTGTGCAAGCGCGTCATTGTAACTTTGGACATTTTCTGCTAATCAGTACCTTGAACATCCTGACTGTCAGGTAGCTTTTCGTCTTGGTTGTCATGGCTATCCTCTGCCACAGCAAAGCTGGGTTTGTAGCTTTGCACTCCATCGACCGATGGAAAAGTCATCTCCAGGTCAACATTGGTTGGCAGCTTGGCACGAGCACTGCAGTGACAATAGCAAGCAGACATGTTGCACGCCTACAAGACTGATAGCAAGCACCCAACGTCCATGCGACCAGATCATGTGGGTAAATGTACTGCAGCAGTCCAGCAACACATACTGCTTGTATGAGGGGAGCAAGCACAACAGTCCAATGCCTCATGTGCTCTTACGCATGTGTGGTGATGCAGCATGCCAAGGTGGCGAATGGCCAGAGTAGTCTGCGTGTCTCCTGCTAGCGCACTCCACAAGGTGCAATATAGCTTAGTGTTCACCTGTAAGAGTCGGCTGCCTGAGCGCTGTCTTTGTCAGCAGGATCCCAGTACCATTGAGCATTGGCTTTACTGAGTTGAGGAAGCATTTTGAGCGCAGCCTTGCCCAGCTCAGATGTGATGATAGCTGCCAGTGTCAGCAACTGTGAAACATCTTCAGCTGCATAGCGCAGCATTTGTGCAGGCAAGGGACGCCGTTGCCAGATGCCATGGTCCTTTTTCAGTCTTTCGTGGACAACTGTAAATGGACACAGTACAACCGTCAACAGGTACAGCACAAGAGCATCAACAAGTTGCCTCCAGTGCACTCCCAAACATGCAGTATGCCACAGACATGCAACGACCAAATGACATTAAGTATCCACCATGCAAATATACCTTCTTTAGTGGTGTGAGGCTGCAAGCCGTATGCGGCTAGAAGCTTTGTCAGTCCACAGCGATGCTGGTTTTGCTGCTGACCGTCCAGCATGCCATTCCAGAAAGCAGCCAAGCCATGAGCGACCTGCACAGCAAGAAGCTTGCCCACTGACTGAGCTTGTGCACGCTTCTCCTTCAGCTGTGTCTCTTCTTTATAGTGCATGTTTGAGAAGAGACACAGGCCCCTAGCTCTGTGATGGTTTTATGAAGCTGATGAGTGAGTAGGGCCTGCACCTGGGTGTCGAACACATTGTCAAGCCTGATCTGCAGTTGGTAGAAAAGGGCTGCTGAGTCTTGCCGGCAGTCGTGTATGACCTTCACCACACTGCTGTTTTCCATCAGACTTCTGAGCTCCTTCAGTATGTCTAGGTCTTGTGACAGCATGTCAAACACATAGCATGTTTCACCTGCCAAAACCTGCAGATGACAGGGAAGCAATGACCATGCTGTATAGCACGCACTGTGTGGAAATTGCTAAACTGGAAACAATAAACTGAGGTTAACATGCACATGACGTATGTTCTGATGGCAGAGCAGGTGTCATGGTTGTGTACAGACTGGCCTCTTAACGTCAGCATGTAGGAAGCTGACATGTTGCTGCACAGCTGGCCACAGGCGCCTCCATCAAGGATTGACAGACAAGCCATGTGTAAGCTTACTTGCACCAGGCAAAGTTTCCCGGTGCGGGACAGGCAGCAGCCCTCGCAGTCCACAGCAACTGTTCCAGCCTGCATGCCTATGTTGTTCACCTGCTTGGCTTGCACAGCTGTCTTGACCATCTCCACTGCTACCTGCAGATAACAAACCTGTGTGCGATGCGTCAGACTCTGCAGACAATCTGCAAGCTACGGAAGCACCTGCAGCTGTTTACTTTCAAGCAAATGTTGGATCCACATCTGCAATTGCATTGCAGTGCAGTTTTAACAGATCACAACAAGGCAATCATGGGCGCATGTCTTGCCAAACTTTCATAATATTATTCACTTACTTGAGTATTTGACCCATCTATTCTTGACCTGCTGGCCTTGGTGTGGGGAACATTGCTGTTGGCGCTGCTGGTAGCAGTACTGTTGTCAGCAATTTGCCTCATAACATCCTTGGGTTTTGTTGGGTACAGGGTATTGATTTGCAGTCGAGACAAAATTTGTCTCACAGGCTTATTGTGCGATTTTGAAATCAGCGCTGGGATATGTGCCACTACCATTGGCTCACAGCTTGGAGGCCCAGTAACGATGCTGAAGTACTTTTGGCGTGACCTGCTTTTTAGAAAAGCAGGGTCCATCTCGGGAAGCAAAACTGGGTCCATCATGTATCCCGTGTCTGTGACAGTCAAACCTCTCTGCAAGCAAAGTGCCACTGCTGCTCTGGTGAAGGCTTCCGTGTGAGAGTTGTGGCTGCGTTGAACAGCTTTCTGCAGCTCCGAGACTACAACGGAAACCTGAAGCATATCGGAAGGCGCTGGAGCGCTCTCGGGTATACCACATAGCTAGCTGGCACGTGCACGTGCCATATGCGTACTAGCGCAGCTCAGCCAGGTTCGGTGTGCTCAAGCATTCTCAAGAGATGGTCATACCGCAAACAGCACTAGAGCTTGAGTTCGTTGTGAACGTACCTCGAGAAGCTCCATAGCAATTGCCACCTTTAAATTTGCCGAGGCCGTTACCTACTAGCTAGCCTTATAAAGCCTCGCACTGTTGTCTGCAGAGCCAGCTAGTTCTCACTTACGACGTGGCCGCGGTGATGAACTGCAGCAAAACGTCGGACCCGTGACGACCAATCCCCGTGTGGCCAAGGAATGTGCCGACGTCTGCAGCTGCAGCTACATAGATCAACAAGGTGTATAATGCAGCGCTGGAAATGGCAGACGAGCAACTAAGAATGCTGCTCTGACCAACCAAGATTAGCAAGCTTGAATGCCACGTGACTGTTTTGGGCTTGGCGACAGGTGCGGAAATAGGGTAAGCTAAACACGCTGCACAACAATCTTAGATCGTAAGGTACAAAAGCCCTGGTCGTGCTCCACTGATTGGACAGCTATGCTTGACGCCTTGCTGATTTTGCGTTTCCGAGGCTGCACTCAATCAGATGTCGTCTGGTATACCAGACGAATACAAGACTAGTCTTCGTCTTCCCGTGTTGGACACGGCCCGGCAAGGAATCTGGTTGCAAAATCGATCAGTCAGCTTGTCATCTGACTGTGCTTGCCTTTGACGGTCGTAACGACACTGCGTACTGCCACCTGTCAGACCTGCACTGTCAAGTGTGTTATTATCATTTTCTTACTATGGTTTGCTACTTATTGACTACTGGCACACCGAGCTGCATTGTGGACAGCTCAGCTGAGCAGCAGGAAGATATCTAAGCGAAGGCCCTCCTGTTCAGGTCGGCCTGCGGAACGCCTTTGTAGAAAGAGGAATGTGTGTTTCATTTGAGTCTTTGCTGCAGTTTTTGCTGCATGCCTCAACAGGTGTGAAGCTTGAGTTCGCGACACATAACAGTGTCCGGCCTTGAGCCCCGGTTGGTTCAGGCTAGTGTCATTGCGACTTCTTGCAGCTTGCCTGACACAGACAGCAGTGGCCTTATGGAAACACGACTGGGGACCCTGGTGTATGTGCCAGCAAGATTACATGGTGTTCGCCTGCCGCGCTCAGGTTGTTTGTACAATCGGCGTATTTTTCTGGGAGATTTGCCCGCACATGCCCGCACACGCTGAAATTGTCCTATTGGGACCACTTCAGATAGGTCTGATCGGGTCTGATCGTGCAATATCAGACAGGTTTTATCGTGTCACATCTTTGTAGTGACTGATAGTCTCATCAGAAATGTTTAGACCTCGTTTGAAACAGGCAGATTCAGGCTGAAAGCTGGCTGCTGCATTGGCTACCCTGTACCTAAGATTGTCTCAACTGCACCTGGCCCTAGTCTGCAAATCTACGCTGATGTAAACACTCAATATGTGCACTCTACGTACATTCAGTGAGACATACTACACAAAAAAGTGCAAAGGCAAGTGCTGTCACACACATGTGGGTACACCGACATAAAAATTGCAAGCAACAGAAAGCACAAGCCTACAGGATGCATAGCGCATAGCACCAAACACCATAGCAGAAAGCATAGCCAAAAACTGCATACGAGACATGTCTGCCAAAGACATAGATTGCCTGACTGGTACAGGCTATAGCAAGCTCCTAGGCTTCAGGGATGGTGCCCCTTCACACTGATGGTAGCCATCACCCGCTGCACACCTCATCAATGCACAGCCTGCACTTTGGTGCTCAATGGCAGCATTGTAAGCCAAGCATCAGAATACAAGTACCTCTGCCTTGTGGGTACACTGTGTACAGAAGTTTGAAAACAGGTATGGTGTGTCTGGATGTTTCCTTGGATGTCAACAGCTAGCTACACATCAGTCAGCTGCTGTGCAACGCACAGCTTCCTGGCAACTGACATAGGCGCTGCAAAAGTAGCAAGCGACCTTAGCTACATGCACAGACACAGGCAAATGGCTGTACCTGGCTTGGATACCTTTCAGAGTCCTCTATGTCCATGGTGTCACTGATCAGTCAGGGTCATCTGAGTCATTGATCTCAGCCTGCTGCTTGGAACCCTTCCTCCCTGCCTGCTTTCTCCTTCCCTGGCCAGCTTGGCTGTACCCTCCCTTTGGCCTGCCAGCTTTGCCAGCCTGCAGCTTGGACTGAAAAGCTGATGATGAAGGAGCCTTGGAGCCCCTGCTCCCTGCAGATATGGAAAAGACTTAGCCTTTGCAGCCAGCGAAGGCACTCATTGGGCTGCTGCATATTCTGCAATAAGTGCAGAGCAGCAACATCTACTTCATAGGGTCCAATTGGCAAAGCTAAAGATTTCCCAGCAGTTATGCATACTGGCAGATATCAGCTGCTTTGTAGCGTAGCACAATGACACTTCAGCAGTATATCACTACACCTGCAATACAGCAGCATGCAAACAGCGGTTTAAGTTAATAGCTGTCCACAGAGTGTAGCTGTTACTTGGCCACAGAGATGTTTACAGCAGGCAGATGATATTGGGCTGAAGGGAGTCTGCAACTGAGACTATGATTTCATAGCTGATCAGAAATTGATTCTGACAGCTGCTGTGCATGCAGCAATGCATGTGAAGCTTGTTGTGTGCTCTGGTCTGTTTCTGACCCAATGTACTGGTGCATGTCCGACATGAGTTATGCATGCAGATATCAGAGTCGATGCGCACTGTTGCTGTGCAGCAATGCAAGTGAAGCTTGCTGTGCATATCAGTACAGAATTATGGATCATGCAGGTGTCGCGTTGATGCATGCATTGCTGGACTTATTTCCTTTTTCATTAGTTCGCTTGCTCACTCACTTGCTTGCCTGCTCACATGTCTATGATTCCAACCCAATGTCAGTGTGCTGCTTCGTCTGATGCAAGCATATATCAGAGCCGATGCTGACCACTTCTGTGCACGCAGCAGTGCAAGTGCTATTCTTGCAGATCGTACAATGCATTCATATCTGTGTTTAAAAGTGCTATTTCCTGTGATGCATGCACATACGCTTAAATCCATTGTGACCACGCTTGTTGACCCAGCAATAAGAAAAAGCCTTGCAGAGCGCTATTGGAGGCGTGTGAATAGTCATGACTGGAATTTTTCTTTGTTACGACTGGCTTTGCTGAATCATGTAGTACCTGCACGTCCCTGCTGTATGCAAATGTGAGCCATGTATGAAGATATGATTCATTAATGCACACAGTCTGCATCCTGACAAGGTGCAACAGCAGTCAGCTACTTGTTAGTTGTGTTGTTATGCATACTTCCGACATGTTAGCTCACAGACAAAGTCACATGCACAAAGTCATCACAGGTGTCATCCTCATCAAAAAACTCGCTGTCAGACTCATTTTAAACTTTTGGGCCACATCAACATGCATGAGGCTGTCCCCTAGCAAGCATGCCACAGGCTGTGTCTGAAGTAGCAGTAGCTTGGGATTTGAAGATACTTGCTCATGCAACAACAGTATACAAGTGGCATGGCTGCATTAGTTTTGCTGTCAAAGCAAATGTTCAGGCTTGTCAGGCAATCATTTGACTTTAGCAGGCAAGCTACCAGTAAACACAGATGCAGAAGCTGAAAGAAAGCCTGTCCTTGCAGCGTGTAACCAACCCAGTACAAGTTAAGCACAGCAAGAGCAAGATAGAGAGCAGCAAAACATAACTAGTTACTAATGCAGCTAAAGTCATGCAAAGCTGCTCAGAGGTACTCACTGTTGCTGCCCAGGGTCAGCCAAGAAATGCTATAGCTGCCACTATTTCTCTTGGCTGAACGGCTTCAGTAAATTGGCCAGCGTGAATGGAACTCATGCCATACCATGTGCATTGTTGTCCCCTGTTACAAACTTCTGAGCAGTCATGACAAGTTCATGTCAGCATACTAAGGTAGTCATGTCCATGACATCAATCTGTTGATGCTCAGCAGCATGCAGTTGGACAAGGGTGTTATACATGAGCGGCCATTTTGCAGAAGCGCTGCAGCTCATGAGAGCTGGGCATCAAGACACGCAATCCCATGGACAGCCTGGCAGGTCTCACAGCGTGAGTCCTTTTGCCATGCCAAGGAAAGATGCCTGTCACCTGGACATGGTCAGATCTTGCCGATTCTACTGCAGCACATGCAAACTTGGTCAATTGACTTGCAAGACGGCATGATTCCCAGGCCACAGCCAGTTTGACCAGTTGCACTGCTGTTGCAAAGCGTAGTGAGCCTGGATAGCATTAGACCACAAAGCTGTGCTGCACAGTGAACCAGCAGCCACCTTCTGACGAAACAGGTGTGGCCGCTCATTCGCCAAATGTACGGCCAGCTTCCAATTTTAGCAAACTATAAAACTCATGATGTACATATATGTACAGACAACCTTACTATCCAGTTTCTGTTATATAACATATATGCACTGTAAACATCATCGTATTGTTGTCAATGCTAATACTGGGTGGTTAGCCACACTCATCACTGCATTCACATGCTCCTGTACATCCAGCTCCTGCTAAGAATTTATGAGTTGTGCACACTGAGTCATAAATTCTCTGCAATGTTCCTGCAGCCAGCATGCTCTCAAGGTCAGGCAGGACTTCAGCTAGATTAGGTTATCAGGTCCTGTCTGTTTACAATGCTGATACAATCATGATGGGCAGGAAATTGACTGTTGCTAAAACTGCTAGTGTCAGGTGACACAGGCTGCATGGCTCAAGTCACATATAAACATGAGGAAGACATCTCCAAGCCATAAGCATGCCCTGAATGTGCTGTCAGACCCTGCTGACCAATACGCCAGCGACCAAGGGCCAAGTTTGGGCCTTGCTGTCAGCCTTGTTTCACTAGTGCCAGTACTGCCACAGACCTGTTGCTTTTACCGGCGCCACACATGCGCTACAAGCGCTTTCTGCGCCAGTGAAGCCGTACACAGAAAGGTGTGCTGGTTGACTTGCTGTGTTCGGAAGGACCGCCGCTTGCACACAGAGTTGCGCTTCGCATTAGTGTCGGAGCTCGCACATGTTCCTGGTCCGACCGATACTTATAGGCCCCACTGTAGACTGGCAGCCAGTTTGCAGGCGCTGTTATGGGGCTTACACCAATACAGACTAGACGAAGTCTCGGAAGTCATCGTTGTCGACTGGGTTTCCAGCAAAGAGATGCAACCTTTGTTTGATACCCCGGAGCTTACCAAAGTTTGGCAGCATTATACAAAGTTTGGCAGCAGGACCAAAGTTCGGATCCTGACCATTTATCAAGAAGATACGTTAGCCTTTGTGGTTGACCCACTTCAGCGGTTGTCTGAGGTGCATGCATTAAACGCGGCAGCACAAAGGGCTCGCGGTTCAATTTTGCTCCGTCTTGATCAAGACACTTTAGTCGGAACAAGCTTTTTAAGGTTTCTAGCAAATGAGAAGGAAGCTGCTTGGCCCCATCATCACCAGCCTTGGTTTGCTGGCCGCAGGGAGTGCGATCCGCAGCAATCGGATGAAGTCATACGTGATCCTGTCAAGTTCATCTCTGACGCTGGCGATAATGTTGTTTCCGGCGACGGTTCAAGCCATGAACACTTTATGGGAGGTCCAGTTGGCATTGTAGGACTGCCAGCATGGCTTTGGAGGCTCGTTCAAGGCTACAACGAACGCTATGTCAAATGGGGCCACGTGGAGCATGAACTATTCTAAGACTGACTGCTCTAACCGACGTTCTGCCGCTGAGTGAGTATACTGATATTCCTACTCCCTTTTACCACATACACCATCACAAAGCAATGGCGGCAGATGGAGATCGTCAATCAAATGACTTCCATGACTTCGGACAGGATGCTACGCAGGCTAGGGCAGCATTCAACAACTCGTTAGCTTGGGGACTGGCAGAGATGCAAATTTCTAAACGCATAGTTCTGCCATTGTCGTGGAAACAAACAATCAGGCTGCAGACTGCCCTGTTGCAGCACGGTGTTGGCTGGTGATTGCGAGTTGTTTTTGGCAGGCTTTTGCATAAATTGTGCTAAGCAGCAGCCCTTAGCATAGCAAATGTTGAAGAAGCTTACACCAGGTGATCCACAATCCGGCATCAGGGGTTTCGTACATGGAAAGCTATCTCCTTGCTGATTATAGGTGGATTGACACAAGGACTGCAGGCAAAGCAGTTGCCAGATGTTCAGTATGATTTCCCTGGTGGGGTGTGCCAGCAGTGCTTGTTGAAGTGTGCATGTGCAGCATCAGACATTCTGAAATGTAATGAGCATTGCCATACAGAGCATGGGTGATTCTGGTATCTGGAGTCAAATTGGAAATCGTTTGATGCAGCAGCGGCATGATACTGTGTACACACACAATCTGACTGATGCTGCAAACAGTGAAGAAGCAACTGCATCCCACGCACCTTAACTTTCAGGCCCAAAGAACGAGCGCATTTGGCATGATCAGCACAACCTTTGAGATGGTGCTGCTAGGGTACTGACAAGGATTGAATGCTTGATTTGAAAGGTGTCATCCTCATTGACAAACGCCACGCCACATCAACATGCACACCATCTGCAAATCACAAGCTACTGCTACTTCAGACACAGCCTGTGGCATGCTTGCTAGAGGACAGCCTCATGCACTACATGAGGTTACTTGCTCATGCAAACACAATATACAAGTAGCTTGGCTGCATATGTGTTGCTGTCAAAGTCAATGTTCAGGTTTGTCAGGCAATTATTTGACTTGAGCAGCTGAGCTACCAGTAAACACAGATGCAGGAGCTGAAAGAAAGCAAGTTCGTGCAGCGTGTAACCAGTCCACTGCAAGACTAAGCCTTGGAGAGCAGCATAACATCTGGTTGTTGATGCAGCTAAACTTATGCAAAACTGCAGCCCCACCTGGCGGCTGTGCAGCATGCAGAAGAATGGCCTTTCTTATTCAGTGTGGCACAACAAGACAGCTGGCACTCGTAGGAGCCATTTTCTTCAGCAAAGCAACAGGCAAGCAGCAAGAGCGCTTGCAGTACATGCAGAAGCTTGCTGCCTGAACAACTTGCAAGATCAAAAAAAATCCTAAAATTTGATGTCTTCTGACTTTTAACTGTGACTGCGTCAAACGGTTCAAGGCTGCTGTACCCTGCTGACGGCAGGATTTCGAAGCTGTTACGTTGACAGCTGATTCTGCAACCCCCAAGAATGTGCTGACACAGGATGCTAACACAACTGGGAACTATGATGTACACAGCAATCTCCAGTAAGCAGGTCTAAGTAGTCATAACTTTATGTCTCAAGTTGTAAAGTTGGAACAAAGAGTTACTCAGAGGGGTTTCAAAGCCGTCAGATGACCAGCAGCCTGGCCTGAAGTTACATGCAGTCAACACCCCTGCAGCGCTGGTGTAGCGCACCACACAAGCTTTCACCGCTCTGCAAACCATCTCAGAGTGTCTTGTCGCATCTGGAAATGTACCCTTTGCGCTGCATTTCAGCAGTGTAGAGGTGTTGCCAGATCTGCCAGGTCTAGACGTGGTTGACAGGCAGGTTACACATTCGACTCTGGCCAATAGGAGGACACATCAAACACAGTGTTCAAGTACTGGGAGCCAGCAAGCTTTGTGAGTACAAGATGAGACTGTTGGACATGTGAAACAGAAGAAGAAGGGCAGACTGGTGAAACACTGTGCTGGCAGTTTCAGCACAACATATGCAGCGTGATGCTGAGGGCCTGCAGCAGATCATGATGCAGTCTAGGGTGCTTGAAGCAGTCTCAGACAATGTCACAACACTGCTTACAACCCACAGGAGCTCTTCACCAGGTCAGGCAGAACTCTCAGTAGCTATGCCTTACATCAAATCAGGTGATGCAGGCCTCCCACAAGGATCTGAAGAGTCTTGGCAGCATTTCTGCAAGTGTACAAAGGGTGCAACTTCTCTAAGCTGTGTTTGTGGCGGTAGGCCAGCATATGGTAGCTTGCACACAACATGCCCTGCTGTTGCACATTGGTATATAGCCCAGAATGGAGCATTTCAATGAATATCACACAGAAACAGCATTGAGCTTAAATGCTTCTGTGATGCCGTTACTGAGGTCAGGCACTGTCCAGACAACATGCAACACAGGTATGAATTTAGTCTGTGTCACTTCACCACAGTACGTGGTGCCATGCCATGCCCATTGACGGTGGACCTGTCAATCTGCCAAAACCTTTTCTGGTCAAAGCGGGCCTGTTGTTTACAACAGTGGTGCATGTGCTGTCTACTCTTCATGTGTGATGATGCCCCACGCACTTGGCTGCCAGCCATTGCATCGCAAATCTGAACACCTCTAGCCCCGGATCACAACTCATGATCCAAGCTTCAGAGCGTGTATCCGGAGGTACGAGAAAGCTTACTAAAAAAAGCTTGTCCCTTGGCCAACACCTGAGGTAAGCTCATTACGTGAGTTGAAGCTGTAGATGAGGTGCTAAGTGCCTCGAATTGTCCCGCATTCCAGCGACTTGCTGTCACCTCATCACGCGGGCGTGCTGTCTGGTCAGCTGAAATTCGACTGCATTCTCGTCAAACGCAAGTGCCTCGTCAAAACACCGTAACTGTGCAATGAGCCAGCAGCAGTACTTGATGGCTACACTGGCGGGTTTTTTGGTATCGGCGAGCATCAGCGGAGCTACTCGCAACCGTCTATTGCTGTCAAGCGAGTCGACTCCAAACTCGCAAACAATAAACAGCATTTTATCCAAAAATGTCATGGTATTCAGCTTTGGGGAGAAGACACAAGTTCCGGTCCCCATCTTAAATGGAGCAGCCGACGTTGGCTCCTTCAGCACTCTATTCTCGCCATCTAGCAACCGCAACACCGAGACAAGCACAATCCTTTTTGCTTGCCGCGCTGTCGGGAATAAAATCTACACCACAAGTGCGCTTTGCTTAACTGATCACGGACAATAGCTAGTGTCTGCAACTCATACGTGTGCACGACTCACGCGCGTACCTGCTTGCACACGCACTGGCTACTGAACCTCCGTTGTCTGCCATTACGTCGTGACTGCAAGAGTGCAGCGCGTAATTGCGGCCTCGCGCAAAGACTCTGCTGCAGGGCGTGCAACCACCTCTTGACTCCGATCGAAACATTTCATTATTGGCCGATCACTGCGCAATGCATGCAGATGCTACGGACTCCTCCGCATATGTGAACAGCGCTGCTCATGCTGACCTTTGGTGTGGCCCTGGGTCTGCAAAGATTGCCATCAAGCACTTCTTCTCCAATGCAACATCAAAGACGGAGGTAAGTATATGCATACAGAGCATATCCTTTTGCTGCTTTTGCTTTCTTGTGGCACCAAGTCAACATCCCAAATTTGTTTCAGAGCATGTTGCACACGAAAAGTTTCACCATATTGTGAAACTTTTGAACCCAAATGCATGCCACAAGAACCAGATGCACGGCTACTTGACTCTGATGCCACACACATGTGTGACACCAATCGACTGTGATCAGTACCAGGCCAGCGTTGGCAACGTCTTTGTAACACGCTGCATGGATGGTGCATAGGCATTCATCGGAGGTTCACCCTCATTTGAAGCTGTAGATGGCTCAGGCATTGCCATTGGTCAGAAGGTTGCAACAAGCAGCGCAACATCAATGCGCCCTGGCGATGGGGGACTGGGATCTGTCGGAGATGTGTTGCTGAACATAACTGGTCAGGGCTCCTTGAGGTACGCTCGACTTTGGGCATCAATTGTGTCTCATTGCCAGCAGCAGATATAATACAGCTCAAAATCCTGTACAATGCAATGCTGTCAGGAAACGGCAATGTTGATGACCAGCTGCACAAGACAATGCTGTGTTAGTTCGCTTTGAAGATAGCCCATGTGGGTGCAGCATGTACCTGTGTGCACTTAATGCAGTTGCTGTGGTCCACTACTTAACATAATCGTAGTACTCATACTTGGCCCTTCCTGAGTCATGAGATCTTGTCATGTGCCATGCGCAGTAATGTCACATGGATCATCCGAAACAATGAGCTGGGTGGCCAGATTGCTCCAAACCAGCAGCCCCTTGCCCTTGCTTCCACCAACCTTGAGAATTTTGCGCTCACAGGCGCCGAAAACGTTGCAAATGCCCCTCTGTTTGTTCCGTATCAGGTAACAGTAGATGCTCAAGATGCACCCCTGTAGACACAGTGAGTTATTGCCTTTTTAATCCACCAACTTGTCATTCCACTACTCAACCTTGACGACTCTTTGCTGCGGTGCAGATAACAGCAGCACCCAACAGCAAACCCGCATGCGTATACAGTCTTGTTTTACTCTGTTGTACTATATCTGGCCAGTGCTGTCAGTGCATATTTGACAAAGTTCAATGCTGCAGGCTGACTACACCTTTTTCACTGGAGCCAGACCCACTTTTCCACAGCCTGGTGTCGTGACTGGCAGTCCACCTTCTACCTCATCCTCTGGCTGATGCACCATTCTTCAGCCAGTCAGAAGTCACATGGAGCAGATGAATTGATTCAACGTTAGGCCACAAGCAGGATGCATGTCTATATGGACCACAGTGCAGATGATATCACATGGTTTTAGAGTTGTCCCTGAAATCAAAAATCCACATGCTTTGCCAGTCTGCAGAATGCACTGGAAATTGAATGGAACAGGAACTTATCAAGCTTGAGCAATGTTGTGGCATGTTGAGAAGCGCGTTGACTGCTCAGACACACCATGTTACAAATTACTTTGACATTGCATGCCACTTGGGGGGCACTTCTTGTCGGTGAAGCAGTCACTTTGTCTACACCCCCACAGGACCACCTAGCCTGTGGTTTAAGCGACTGCCTCTCAAGCAGTCGGTCGGCAGTTCAACTCCCGGTTTTTCGGAACTTGGTATATGAGCTGACGGCGGGTCAAGTAGGTACAGGCTTTGCCTGGAAACTATATATGCTGCGCAGCGGCCACCCCGGTCTCCGGTACCAGGGTTGCTTCGGGCTTGCACCCGGGAACGCCGAAAGGTGTTAAAGTTTTTTTTTCACTCTGTCTACTCTGTGTTTTGCAATAATGTGCATACAGCATAGATAAGAGAGTGATATACACAAAACAGAATGGACAGCACGACTGCAAAAGACGTCTGACGGCTCGTGACTGACAACTGGAGACACAAATTGACATGCAGGACCATTGGGTGAAGTTGTACTTTGAGCATTCAATGGGTTTGCACAGCTCGCCGCCTTGTTGGTTTTTGCACTGTCTGAAAGCCATCTTCATCAATGACAGGAGCCCGCTGCATTGTCATTGGTGGGCCTTGGTGTTGTGCAGTGAAGGGCACTGCATCTGGAGCGTCTTCCTCCATGGCTTGATCTGCCTCTTGCATGTGTGCAACCCCCTGCTCATCATCATCAGAACTGCTTGAATCATCATCACCAAGCAACACAGTGCCGTCCCTATCGACCTGCGTCACAGATAGATGGAAGATTTGGATGGGTTGCATAGCAGATGCATGCCGTGACTGCAGATACAGACGTATGTATTGCAGCAGATATACTAAGGCGTATGTCATGCAGCGTGAATTTTACAGAAGTCATGATAGCAGTTGGAAGCAGGTGATGGTGTACATTCCATCAAGTTTGCGTTCCCTCTTGTGAGGGCAACTCTGGGTGCTGAAGTGCATGTATGAGCGTTGCAATGAGGTTGGCCAAAAAACGCTATTCCACAGAATGCAGCTGGGCAGCATATGGCTTACCACTTCTTGCTGTGACTGTGCTAGGTTATGAACATTAGTCCTGATGTGTTCTTTAAGCTGTTGTATTCTGCTAAGGTTGCCTTGCAAGCACTCCTGATGCAAGCTCACAAGGGTTATGGACACCTGAGAGGAGTACCACACATCAGTTGACAGTGGCAATACTGTTCGCAGGAATTGCAGGTCTGAACAGAGCTGATGTTGAGGTGTCATGCAGCACTATTGTACCTGCCGTGGGCTGTCATCTTGAAGCTCTGCATTGAAGTCTTGCATCATGGCAGCCTCAAGGTCAACTTCTAGATCATCTGCGTAGTGCTCTGAAACCACAAATACAAGGGTCAGGAGGACGGTCCTCAGCCTCCCGTCACGCCTCAAGGACACGGTGAGACAACCAACTTCACTGGCAGAGACCTATGCGGATCTAGTCAAATGTGCGAATGCGCCTCAGAACATAACGATAACAAGAGGTTCGAGGGGTGACACCTGTGTGACAATAGAACCAGTGTAGAACGTCCTGATAGAGTTGCTCAGCCTTCTGACGACTTGATGGTCCGCCCCACTCATTATCTATTGCTAAGCACAGCGCGGTCCAGCTGGAGAACAACAAGTTGACACCTTCTTCGAACTGAGCGCGTTGCTGTAAAGGCAACACACCATGCACGCCTTTGTATATGCCGCTGCGAAGTTCCATCGCACGGGCTGTCAAGCTCTTGCTAAGGTGCTAAGAAGGGATGCACTGCCACACTTGACGACAGCACAGCAGCACTTACCATGGCAACTCGGTCGTATGCTAAGGTCTACAAACCCTATTCTGAATTCTGAGGTGTGCAATCGTGTCTCTCTTGATTATTTTGTATGCGATGGCTCTTACAGCCAGATTCATGCCAATACGAGCAACGCCAGCATTTGTGCTCAGCAGAGTCTGTCATGTAGCCAATCTTGTCAAGAGACAGAAGCAATGACGCAATTGCATTTCCTGCTGATTGTGCTACAGCAAATCTTGTACATTTACAATGAGGCCATTAAGGGGCCAATGTAGTCAGGGGTGAAAAGCCATGCAGACAGCAGCACACACAGCAAATACATATCAGCTCATACTGATCCTGGGTGCGATGTACGTTATTGACTAAACACGTCTACTTTGTACTCATGGAACTTCTAATGATACACAAACAGCAAGGTGCCAAGGATCATGCTTTGATTAAGCCTGCACATCTTGTTGATTTGGCTCACTCATCAGGTCATGCAGAAAATCTCTGATGCCCATAAGCATTTGTTGTGGAATCTTCTCACGCGCCAAGGTCTGGTACGTTGCTACAATATTGTCACTGGACAAAGCGTCTGGGAACTGACTTCGTATGCTCATCAACTGCAACATCAACAATGTGCTTCAATTGCAACTCAGATGATGCGCTTTTGAAGCTATGAATACATAATCAGGGCTTTGCTCACCACAGCCAAGAGACTGCCAAACCACACAGCATGCCGTACGCAGCTACTACAACTAAAACACCACTACCTGCCAAACATGTGTGACACCAAAGATCATGTGTCTGCAAGTCGAACGAGTTGGTTGAAAACAATATTTGTGCCTGTTTTTCTCAACACGACCCACAGATCCTGCATCTGTAGAATGTGTAAGTGTATGATTGTCTGCGCTGCATAGCAACCATTTTGGCAACTGCGAGCCGCCTGTGCATGCTGCACAGGTGTGTCAACTTACAGGCTGCAAAAAATCTGAACGTGCTTGCAGACCAGTTGTGACATCTGCTCACACACAGGCCCGGCAATGTGCTTACCTGACCTGAGAAGAGCACACAGAGCAGGCGATACACGCACACACACACGCACACACCCAAGCAGACACACACTACAGGAATTTACAGACTGGACCTACCAAATCTGGGTAGTCTCTGGTGACAAAATGCACAAGGCGGAAGAGAGCAAGGCGGCGCCACAGGTGTCGGCTGCCTCTCTGCAAGTGCATCAGGGCAGCCAGGCCAGGCAGCGGCTGCGGCATGGAGTCAGCCTGTCTGAGCAGCAGGATGTAGCTCAGGCGTGAATGCCTCATGCTGTCATCCAGGCTCAGCAATGCGCCGTATTGCTGCAGCACCGCGCAAGCCATGTCAGCGTGTTGTGATGGCGAGTATACACAGTTGGTGCACAGGCTTTGATCAAGCCTGACTGCTGTGCAATGAAGGTCATCACTGCAGTACCACAAGTGCTCAATAGAATCAGGCAAAGGATTTTTCATGCGGCAATGCAGAGTCTTCTGGAGCTGTGTCTGTGCCGTCCTGCAGGACATTGACAGGCATTAATCCGCAAGCTTTGTGAGCGGGAGGCACTGCAGCTCAGTATGCCTGCGCCTGCAAAGCAAGTGCACTGGTCCACGCTTGAATGAGCAACTGAGCAGCTACACGATCGCTTTCAAGCAATTTCTGCAGGTAGAGAATGAGAGGGCATGCGCTGGACCAGATTGCATGACTCAAACATGGTTTCACATGTTGGTGACGGCTAGCTGCCGGCTCTCATGGTTCCCCAAAGAGCCAATTTCAATGAAGCATACCGGTGCTAGGTGGTACAGGGCATGGGGATCAGCCTTTTTGCATGCAAGGTAGACTGCCTCCAGCACCTTGACAGACATGCTGATGTTCTCCCACATCAGGTACTGCAGGGCCTTCATGATGCTCTGCAGACACGCAGTCATGACGTAAGCATGTTTTTTCAGACTGTGGCAGCAACATTGCATATCTTACTGACAATGCTGCCGTGAAACTCAAAGCAGTGTGATGTCCATATGAGTTGCGAGAGGAGCACTCACATTTTCTGCAACAAACTCTGTCCTGCACATCTGGTTGATTGTCTCTAGAGCTATGGGGCTCAGGGCATGATGGCTGAGATTGGTGTCCCCATGGTTTTTGAAGGGATTGTTTAGGGACTCCATGCCAGGCCCGAGGCGCTCGTGCATATCAGTCCTGCATCACTGCTTTGTCAAGGCTTGTCACTGAGCAATCCAGGCAGAGCATGCAACATGGCAACCATTCAGCAACCGTCATTTTGCAGCAATGAGTGAAGTGTCAGTCACGTGCACTGGGTCCTGTGCTCAAAACTTCCTCAAATGATTTGAACGCCAAGCAAATGTCTGTGAGTGTCAGCTGCATCACATTCTTGCAGCCATATAAGGGTATGCCAGCCCACAAACCATGACTACACAGCAACAGTAAGAGGTACACAAGAGCATCACAAAAACGAGGGATGGTACCTTCTGAACAGCATGGCTAGGAGGAGCAGCGGCGCATTCAGCTCTTGCATCTGGTAGTCCCCTGTCCCTGGGTATGTCAGCACATTGTCCACAATCTGAGCCGCGAGATCACACAGATAGTGAGTGTGAGTCAAGTGCTGCCGCTGCAAGGGGCCTAGTGCGCCGTAGTCCTGAAACATCAAGACCACAAGGGACAATTATACATATGCAGCATGATGATTAGCAGTACCTCAGGGCTACCACAGCTAATTGTAGATGAAGTGACTGCAGAACAGCTACAGCAGACTTGCAAGTGAGTTGCACCACAGACAGCCAAAGGCATTGCAGCTCAATGGGCACATAGCTTTTACATATGAGCCAGCCATGTGAGTCAGTACAGAGTCATGCAGCCAAGTGGGCATTGAGCCGGGCTGAATGAGTCATGGACCAGACAGCAAAGATGCTGCACCACATATAAGACTTGTCAAGACACGTTCAGTGCTGCCTATGACACCATGTTATAGGGTGCTAGCATCTGCTAATGCCAGCTTCAAGCTGCCAACAACATTGGCGGGGGTTCTCAGTGCAGGAAGTACATACCCTGAACAGCACCATGAGATGGGCAAAGTAAGCTTGGTCAAAGGCTTTGTCGTCATGGAGAGTGAAATGACCAGCATACAAGAGCCCTTTGATCATCAAGCTCACAGCTGCTGGCATGCTGTGTGCCTCTGGGGCATCCTGCACAACGATCCTTGCACATCATTGTCGCAGTATGCTCATTTGAGAGTTGCACAATTTCCTGTGACCACCAGGCTCAGTTCTAGCGGGCGGCAACAAGATGTGTATCCATTAGTGGCGTACAAAGTCATCAGACGCTGTAGCCCAGGGCATCTGTCACAAGACAAACTCATGAGGTGGGCCCACAATACATACAACATTATCAAGGCCAAGACTGCAGGTAAAGGAATGACTCAACCGACTAATATGGCATCAAGTCAGTTTGGCTCAGGAAGGCACACAAGGAGACTTGTGAGCCAGACAAAGACAGCAGAAAGTCAGCCTGCCATTCCATGCATCTCCAGGCACGCTGTACACTTGCAAGTTGATATGTACCCCTGCTGGATCATATGCACCCCCATGAAGGTTCACAGCATTCTTCAGAGCATCCATGACCAGTCCACTTGCAAACTCTCGCACTTCATCCTACACATCAGCAGATGCGCTGTCAGCCAATGGCATACGTGTCACAGATGGTGTTGGCTTGCAGCATGTCCCAACACCACCCATGCAATTGCTTGATGCCTCAGACGTTGACTCTGATTACAGATAACTACAAATCACAGAAACAAAAAGCAGCAGTCACAGTTGCCATGCAGCAGGCCTTTCAAGTCAGGCAGCGAGTCCTTGGCCTTGTGATGTGACAACACTGATGCCGAACAACAACACATGCATGCCATGGGGCTAAACAAGTCGATTTCAATAAATTTGCAACCTACCAGACCCATGATGATAGTCTCTTCTAGGAGGACATAGCGTCTGCGAAGCTCTGAAGGGCAAGACAGGGTGACAAGCACCATGCGGGTGGCAGCAGCACTGCTTTCCATGATGTTCTGCAGCACACTGCGCCAGCCTGCCAGGTCCTCCCGGGGCTGTAAGGGGATGCGCAGATAGATCTGCAGGCCAAGCATGTGCCAGAGTTCTATCAAAGCGTGTCCACGTCGTGCAGCCAAGCCCAGACCGCAAGAATTGCGGAATCATGCAGAGTATCTGGCACAGACTGCACAGACTTGAATTAGCTGTTTCTACTACATATGAGAGCTTGACACACCAGACAGGCAAAGCGCTTCTAGGCATACATGACATCAATGAGGTTTGAAGGAAGTTGAGCAGGATCAGATGAGTATGGTACACCTTGAACAGAAAGGTGATGGCGACCTCAACAGCTAGAAGGGCCATGCTGTCAGCGTCTTCAGCCCTGCGGGAGGGGCCAGAAGGTCTGGAGCTGGCTCCCACGTTCATCTCTTCTTCGTCAGCTGCACCTGCAGGATTCTCGATTTGTGATCATGGCGCTGACTTGATGTGAACAATCCAACAATATGAATGCAGGCACACAACAGAAAGAGCTTTTGATCGTGTATCACCTGTGCCAAGTCTCAACGCACAGTCCGGACATGCTTGCAAGACAAGCCCAGCGTCTCAAGACAGTGCAATGGGGCACATGCAGGCAGTGCTTGCAATGAAGCCCTCGGCATGACCCACTTCATGCGCACTGTCGAAGCAGCAAATACAGACCTGTGCGGCGACTCTTATGGTGGCAGATTTCAGAGCTGGCCTTGACTAGAGTGAAGATAAGCTTGAAATAATCCCTGTCCATTAGGTGTGTTTCCCTCAGCAGCTGCAGATTGTTCTCCATGACTCCCTGCAAGTGAAATACATCTGACGCCCATCTCTCCAATGCTTTGCAACCACTGACAGTGCCCATATCTTGTCAGAAGCGGATAAAACTGGAGTGCAGGCCCAGAAGGTCACCTCATATATAGGGCGAGGCATGTCATCTGGCAAGCTGACAGTGGAGCAGGGGTTGCGGTCAGCTGGGCGCATGGGCTGCACCACCTCCTGGTCACCTCCGCCCATCACTGTGTCTTGACCAAGGTCCAAGGTGCTCACACCCTGCAGGCTCAATGGCTGACCACTCTGTCTTGCAGTCTATCACACAGATCTGCCAGCTTGCTACTGCCATGCAATACTACAAGGTCATGGGTGAGCATGCTTGCGTCCCTGAACATGTGACAAAAAATATATACTGTGCGCAGATTCCCAATGTAGTATTGGCAATACCTTGAGGGGTGACAGGCTAGACAGCTGCACTGGTCCACCTCCACTGGGAGTGGCGGCAGGAGATTGGCTGGTCTGCAACACCATTGGACTGGCAGGGACAGTAGGCAGGTCCCCATCCTGTGCTTCTGCAGGTGCTGACTGACCATACTCAATGGCTGCCTCTAGATCACCTGGCGGCTGCGCCATGACAACATCTGGGGACTGCAGAATGCCACCTTCCTGAGTGTGTCCTGTGGAGCCCTCCTGAGGAGGTGAGACCTGCTGGGACTGATTGGGAGTAGCCTGCTGGTCCTTGGACTGGACGGAAGCACTTTTCTGGGACGGTACATCAGTCTCAGCTGGGCCTTGGGAGGGGGCAGAAGTAGGTGCAGGGGACTGGTCTACAGGCTCCAGGGATTCTGAGCGCTCGTAGAACAGCATGTAAGCACTGTTTGGCCGGTCGTACTCCTGCATGCAATCAATCAGGGCTAGATGTGCAGCTTGATCAAGTGAGGCCCTTCACCTCCTGCATGCGGCCTTCTACCTGCAGAATGACTTCCTGGCAAAACGTGTGGCATGGTCTGGTGGCAGTGAACAGAAGCTTGCCTGAGGCCAGCTTTATGGGACACCCTGACTTTCTTTTGCTTCAAAGCAGGCCTGGCAATGGTACAGTGCCACAGTGTTGTATGGCAATGCCCCTACCTGCTGAGCTCCTTTGAAGTGCTGTGGGTTTAGCATATACTTTCCCCCAAAGCAATCCCTGTCCAGGTTTGCAGTATCCCATGACTCCACATTGACATCGTCAAAACAGTACCACTGATCAGACGAGCTTGGTGACGCATCACCAGCGCGGACCTGCGTACAATGGCAGGCAAGTTACTCGATGACTATGGCCACTTGCATGAATGGCATTACATGCAGTCCAGCAAGCCATGTTGCCTAACCCTTGTGCAACAGACAGAAGGCTCAGGCAATGGGTTCAAGCTACATGCCAAGCTATGCACGCTGAGTGCGCTCAGCTATACGATGTAAGGTGGGCAATGTATGCAGACCACACAGCCAAGGATAGCTTGCCTGCACAGTGTATACTCATTTGTGACACAACTGTCAGCATGCTTCCTACCCACAGAAAGACCAGAAACATTGCAGCAATATGCAAAGGTCAGCCCACCTTGATGAATGAGTAGTAGTGGCCAGCAAAGGCTGTGCCTGAATGGACCACCACGCCCTTCAGCTGATACTGGTAGTGGTCCTTGCTGTGTGGTATAGGAGGATTGGGATCTGAGGAAGTGCTGGCAGCAGGCTGGCTGCTGTCTGCTTGCTCTGCTTCTGCCAAACCCTCCACAGTATATTTGTACATGTCCAAAGCCTGAGGAAACTCAAACCTGCAAATTCAGAATAGTTTGAACAAGACCAACTTGAACGCTTGTTATACCTTGTCAACATTTGTCAGACGCTCTCCGAAACTAGACAAGCAAGTGTTGCTCAGTGTATCAAGGCATTGGTGAATTACAAAAGGCAACACAGGCGACACTTGTGCTATGTTGTCATACTGTGCAATGTTGTAACAGCTGTTGGCTCACAGTCAGCCAAAGGAAGGATAGGGCTTGCAATATTGCCATGCATGGAATATGATCATAGCCAACAGCTGGCACCTGTCCTTGATCTTCCAGCGCGTCATGGTCTCATAGTCAAACTCAAAGCGCTTGAGGTGAATGACCAAGGTGTGCGGCAGGCTCTTGATGCAGCTGCGCTTCACAGCATCCACCTGAGCACAACAAACGCTGCATTACACATGCACTGTAAGAATATCCATGAAACGCAGGCCAGCACAGGTGCTTGGAGCCAGGACATTTGCTCCAAACTTAAGGGAAGCATTGTGAGCTTCAACCGCGCCAATGCTCTTGTGGTTTGTCTTGCCTGCACATATTTGAAGCAGGCACCAGCCATTGCACAAGTAAGATGCTGCTGTGATATGCAGGTTGTACAAGGGCACTCAGTAGCACACCTTTTTGCCAGCTTCTTCACAAAGGTATTGGTTGTCTCCCTCCATGAGCTCCCCTTGCACGTATAGGTCCAGAGACTCCTCTAACGTGGATTTCCCTCTCACGTCCAGACTCAGCTGCACATCGGTATGCAACTCAGCCGCAATGCATGCATCAAGCTGAAATCTGGCACAGCCTTACACACGGGTGTACATTGAGTCCTGCAATTTCATTGAGAAGTTCACTCATGGCATCAGATCATCTGCAGAGCCTCAGGAATGTTGCACAGCAGCACAAATCAGCAGCACCTGGTAAAATTCCTCCTCCTTCTCGCTTCTGTAGGGCACCCCTCTGCAGATGATCTGCTGAGCAAACTTGCCCCCAATGACAGCCTGCATTACGGGCGGCAAGCTCCTGTCCCGCAGATACTGATCAGCTGTGTCCTGCACAGTGCACGCTCATCTGTTGTGTATCAAACCAGCCAGGAGAGTCCTGTGTGAACTGCTGACTGGAATGTATTCTGCTGTAAACTGTATGACTACAGCACATGGCAAGAAGCTGACATGTAAAATGTACAGATTATGTGACAGGTTTTCACAAGCATCAAGCATTGCCGGGAACGTGTCACAGGGTGCAGGCAAATTGGCTTGTGCAAGACAATGCAGCACACATGTAGCTCAAATGGGCACCTGCAGCCTGGTAAAGAACTCATATGCATCCTGGTGCTCCCGGAGGTTCAGGCGTTGGCCGTCATAGTCTTTGAAAGCATTCCAGAAAGGACGGGGGAGATAGTGATCCTGGTTAGTCAGTGCCAAATTCGCAAACATATTCTGCATGATCAGCAATGCCAGATGTCAGCGCAAGCTTTCTGCAGCAGGTGCAGGTACAGGTGCAGAGGTATTTGCAGACAAACAGCGCTGTGGTCCACATTCACTTTGGCAAATGCACTAGGTGGACTAGTAAGACTCTCATGCCAGTGTCAAGCACATTATTTGAATGCAGGTCAGGAGTTCAAAGCAAGCCAACAGCAACCGATATCCAAGAAGGCGACCCTTGTATTGGCAAAACTCAAGACTCCTATGCTTGCCTGCATCTGAAAGAAGACACTCTCTGTCTGATCATCAGAGGACTCAGGCACTGACAGCAGCATCTTGCGTATGGAGGGCTGCATGAAAAGCTGCTGGAAGACAGCATTCATGTAGCATGTAGCGCCACCATTCTTGAGTCCCACAAAGGTACTCAATGGGGATCTGCAGGTGAGCACTCAAGCATGGGAAAGATACGACTGTCTTGACGCGCAGCATGGACAACTTTCTCAAAGACACCCAATCATGCAAACAAAGCAAGCAGATTGACAATGACAACCCAACGCAGGAAGGAAGGCAGTTGTGTCTTGTGGCCTGTGCCAAGCATCGTGATGAGACACAAGAAAAGTCAAAACAAGACCTGATGGGATGTAGCGGCATGCTGTCATGCAAAGCAGGGTCCTCATCAGGGAGGTGCAGCCGCTTGATGAGGCTCAGGCTGGTCTGCAAGTTGGCGCCACTGTGCTGTGTGAGCTCCCGCAGCAGTTTGAGGGCTGCCAAACGAGTGGGCGGTGAGCTGCAACGAGGCACCAGGGCAGCACCCAACTGTACTGGTGGTATCTGACTCAGGGAGGTGTACGAAACCCTCACATACGCCTCTCCGGGAACAGGAACTCTGCACCGACACCTCAGGAGTGATGTCACTGGCAATGAGGTAGCCACCACCGCAATGTTCAGCTGTAGGTAAATTTGACACAAATACAGATCTGTAAGCATGTGTGGCGCCACCAGGTCTACACATTCCAGGCGTGAAACAGATGATTGAGCAACATAAGGGCTAGAGTAAACAGGGTCATGTACAAACTTTCACACCAGGCAATCCATTAGTCAAGGTGGAAATGGATATGAAAATGCAATCATGGTATGAAAAGCAGAAGAGTGGCAGGCTGACCTGTGAACAACAAATGCACAAGCTGGTGAGAGTCAGTAGATGCCAGGCCCCTGTTGCCCAGCACATGGATGAGCTGCAAGATGAGCTCCAGCTTGCCTTGCATGCGTTTGTCATGCTCATCGACAGTTGTCAGCTGAGGCAGCAGGACAACCAGGTTGGACAGAAGCTGCTCTGCCAACTGTGTCTCCATCTGCTGCACCTACAGTGGAAAGCAGTTTGCATTGGGACAGCAGACATGTGACCCATGCGTTCTTGCGTGGCAGGTTGGCCAGTATGGCTCACAGCTTCTTAAGCAGCAGGTGTGATGGCACCTGATATGCCGTTTGAGCAAGTGCTGTAACCTGGCAGATACAACAGCAGGGCTTGGGGCTCAATGTCTAGGCTCAGAGATGATGCATCTTCAAGTTGCGCTTGGACTATGATGTGTCTTGGTGCAATGACAAGGCCTTAGATGTAGTGTCAAGCAACAGCAAAGCAGATGCAGTCTAAACAGCTGAACAATGTCTAGATTGTCTTACCAGGGGGTTTTGCTTAGGCATAGTGCTGATCATGACAGCAAACACGCTGTAGTAAGCCAGGCAATAGGAGGGTTTGCAGTCTGCCTCCTGCATTTTGTCTGACAGCAGCTGAAGGACCCATTGGTGCGAATCTGAGCTTAGCTGAGCCAGGTGCTCCAAGAAGCGCAGGCACCAGGTGCGGGTAGTGTCGTGGTACTCGCTCAGGAGAGCACCAATCAGAATCTTCTTGGTGTCTGCAGCATCACATGCCAGCAGCCATCAGAAAGCAAGCTGAGACTGACAGGACATATGACCGATGCATTATATGACAGACCTGGTAAGACCCTGTAAGAACGGCTATCCTGCAAGATGCTGATATAGCAGAATGAACGGCCTTGCCTCGAATCGCGCTGACAGTACTGTGACGGACAGTGTTGTTACACAGCATTGAACATCTGGCCACCCATTTTCCTGGCAAGCGACATATCTCAGGTTTACTGCTTTGGTCTTGTGCAACATGGCATTTGCCAGAACATTGATGAGAAGAATTACAGATAGATAGCAGTGCAGCAGGCGGGACAGTATCTGGTAGAGCGAGGAATTGTACCTGGGTTGTCAAGGAAGGGATGCAGTAAGTACACATGATGCTGATACAACACGTCCCAAGCAGCCGAGACAGCATTTGCCGCCATCACCATATCAGACTCCGGCAAGATGTTGGCATCAGACTCATCCTGCAATATTGTATGCTGACCTCACACAGGAGATTGCCGGCAATGCCTCCAAGATGCAGATAACGTGAGGTTGTTGTAGAAAATAATGGCAAGCACATGATACTGCATGACAATGTGCAGATCATCATGACTCATGTGTACATGATAATCAGGGCAGGCTTGCAGTGTACAGGGATGAGATTCATCATCTGTGAAGTTACCACCCTACCTGTTCAGGCGCTGTTGGTACAAGCAAAACTTTGCCCCAGCCTTGGGCTGCTTCAGAGACCTCATGCATGAAAAAGTACAGGATCTTCAGAGCAACAAGCATCATGTTGAGATGCTGTGGGGAGGCAGCAGTGGGGCTGGCTGGAAGGGGAAAGGGGACAGGGCTGTTGCTGGCGCTTGCGCTGGGACTTGGGAGAGGACTGTCAGAGGGGTTCTGATTCTCAGGAACAGTCTGTGGGTGCTCTGTGACTACACTGGCAGCAGCCTGCTGAGGCACCACAGCATGAATATCATGTTCCCCAGCCTGCGGACACATGAAAACAATCTGCTCATGCGGTCCAGACACACTTGTAGACAGGTTGAGCTTGTTCTACAGCAAATCTGCAATCAGTAGCTTTACGTTCAGCAGAAGCTGGAATGATAGCCTCTGCTTGCACAAAAGCTAGGCCTTTCAAGGGCAGAGTGAAGATAAGATTAGGCTAGATCAATAGCCAGCTGCATACTGCTAGACAGACTCTTTGAACTTAGTTACGCACCTCATGTGACAAGGACACAGCAGCCACTCAAGCACTGACCTGATATGCACAGCACAGCACAAGAACTGCTACCGCTTCACCATCAGCTACCTGTTGTCTGCACGTACCTGGACTGACATGGGGGATGCAGGCAAAGCAGTTGTTGGGCGCTCAGTCCGGCCTGCCCTGGTGGGGCTGCCAGCAGCGCTGGTTGCCTTGGAGGCGCGCATGCGCCGCATCAGACATTTTGCCATGTCATGAGCAGTGCCATACAGAGCACGGGTGGTCACAAGATCTGCATGCAACACAAGCCTGAAGGTTGCTGTGTGCAGCAGCAGCAGCAGCAGCAGCAGCATGATACTGTATCTGTGCCTGCAGGATTAAAATGATGCTGCATACAGGGAGGAATCAACTGCATTTCATGCAACTCAAGGTTCTGGCAGAAAGCAACGTCGCACAGGGCACAATGGATGCTGGAACTGCTGTAAAGCATAGCTGTCTTTACTTTGGCCTGACCTGGGGAAGATTCCTTGTGGACTGCTTTGACAGCGTGCAGGACTGTTTCAAATACCCCAGACTGCAGCACAACCTGCTGCAGGCCCTCAGCATCAAGCTGCCTGGGCTGTGCCAAATCTATGTCACCAGTCTGCTCTTCTCTCTTGTCTTCCCGCTTGAGCTCCACATTGATGTTCTCTTTGGTCTCCTCCTTCATCTCCTCAGTCATGTCAGGCTTGACTTGCAGCAACTTGCCTTGAGGCTGCAGCAAACTGCTGAGGGCCTGTGCCATAACAGAGGTGTTATTGTGACTACTGGAAGGAGGATTAGTCCAGTACCTGCAAGACGTCTCCAAAACGATGTTTACTTGGATGAACAAGTGCACAAGGTCATCCAACTCAGGAGGTCACAAAACAACAATACTGAGCCTCTGCATATTTCTTTGCAGTGTTGTGGCTTGCCTGTAGAAAGTACAGCAGTCTTGCAGGTGGCATGCCAAATTGCCCAGCTGTCTGCTGCACATACAGCAGCTGCTGGAAGTCCTGGGCAGGCTGTGGGCTTTGCAGGGCAGCTCTGAGGTTCTCCAGCACCTGGCTCTGGGTGGGCAGTGAGTTCAGCAGCTGTACTGCATTCTCACGCACACCAGGCACATCGCAGAAGTCTGCCAGCGTAAGCAGCACTGGATAGACGATGGAGTGCTGCATGCATGCAATCAGGATGTCTTGGCTGTTGCCAAAAGATCTGCTGTTTTCAACAGGAAGACACAGCTCTCAGAAGCACACAACCATGGTGCTGTAATGCTTACACAACAGCTCCAAAGTGCCTACAACCTGGACTCCAAGCTTGCTGCTATGACATGTGGAATGAGATAGGGTGTGACGGCACGCATTTGACGTGAAGCTGCCAAGACATCATGACAAACACCAATCACACCTTGACAGTGTCACAGCGCACCAGGAATGTGTTGTCACAGATGATCCAGGACAGCAATGCAAGTCATGTTCAAATGGATCGGATGCTGACCTCACGAGCTAGCAGCAAAGCCGGGGATGCTGCTTCCTGAGCTGCCAGCAGCTTGGGGTCTGGTGAGGAATATGAGTTGTGCAGAGTCACCGCCATCACGTTCACTATGCACTGCTCTGAAGTGAACCCAGCTTCACACAGCAATAAGGCGTCATTTGTCAGCTCCTTGCCTGCAACAGCTGACACATCTAATTAGCCAGCCACGACCTGTCATTGTCCAACACCACAGGTCTTGATTACATAGGCTCTACATGTGGCAAAAGCAGTGTTCTGCAGGAAGTGGAGTCATGCGTGACTTAACAACAGTTCACTTAGAGATATGGCAATTGAAAGCAGACTAACCTCCAAGAAACATCCTCAATCGATCAGGTGAAATGTTGAATGAGGGCTTTGATGCAATTTGCTGACGCAGCTGCCCAACATAGCTGTTGGTGTTCATCTCAAGCTGGGACTTGGACTGGCTGTTCATGTTGGGAGCTGTAAGGCCAACAAGCAACTGTGAACCCACAAAGGATGCTGCATGTGCAGCTCTTGTAGGCATAGTGCGACCCTGCATCACGTCACTTGTTGGTACAGGGCTGACATGCATTGGCCTTTTGCCACATTGGCTCTATGACAGTGAAATGCATGAAAACGAACAGGTCTGATAACCGCAGCACTCCTTAACAAAGCCACATAGTGTTGCTAACTATGGCTGCATGCCAGTCAAGGCCACTCAAGTCTGTGAACCAGTCATACCTTGCATGTTCTAATCATATCTTGCAGCAGCTGCATACATCTGGCGGCCCTCTGAGCTGACAGCTCTTTTGCAGCTTCTTCATCTGCTGAGCATACCTCATTAGCTGCAGCCATCAGATGTGTTATGCACGACCTGCATCGCGCAATGTTAGCAGTCTGCCTCTTCCTGTCAATCAGAATGTGAGCAAGGTATTATCAAAGCCCATCAGAAAAAGGGTTGCACACTGCCAACATGTGTGATGACAGGCATGCATCGTCTCTGAACCTGATACCTGGTTGGTATGCGCACACATGCTATGTACATGGGGTCTGTAAAGTGATGATGGTCATTCTAACCTGCACCATATACTTTGTATGCATCAGCATGCAATGCTTGGCATTGCTTGAGGTCAAACACGCCAATGACTGTCTGAGGGAGAGATACAGCTTGCCACAAGAGAACAAGATCACCTCACAAAATGTTCGCACAGTTGTTGAGGCACAGGGCTGTCACTGTCCTGCCGTTTATACAGCCTGATCAGCAGCTCCTGTGATGCTCGCACAACAGCATGGCTGGAGGTGATCAGCTGGCCCTCCTTTGAAGGCATGTCCAACACCACACGCCACAAGAAGTCCACACCTGCATCAACAAGCTTTGGCACTTGAGTCACATGCATAACTGCTAAATACTCCCGTAGAGGCAATGAGCTACGCACAAGCTTGCAAGATCATTTGATGTGCCTTTCAGCATTGTGATAGCCGGATATTTGTTTTGTGCTTCGACCAGCAATTGCAATCTCAGTGCAAGATTTCAGCAGCAACAGCCTCACTCAGGCTCACCAGGCAAATCAAGCTCCAGCTCTGAGTTGTTGTCCCTCCTCTTCTCCTCAGCTAACTGCAACAACACATGCAACTCTCAGCTACATCAACCAACTGCACTATCATGGGCATGCATTCACTGGCCCCTGCATGCAATCCAAAACCTATGAACCATGTGCACTATATGGGATCAAAGAGCTGCTGGCCTATGCAAGTGCAACATTCCTGGTGCAACCAGGACCACTTCAGCTGAAGGACTGTACATCAGCTTACCGCATTGAAGTAAGATGCAAAGCAGCGATAGCCATGCTCAGACATTGTGGCAGGGTCCAGATGAGCCATTTTTTCAGTGAGCAACAACTGACTGCTGTCCCTGTCAATGATGGCCCAGGTGTGCTCAACATTGGCAGATATGCTATGCGTGTCTTGCAACGCATTGCAGAACCACTGAAAAGCTATGTCTTTGTCATGCTGCACCAGTGCACCTTCCACCAAGGTCTCCCATAGCCTACACAGCACACTTCAGTTTGTCTGCCATGGCAACATCTGTGCTAAGACCGCACAGGTCACTATCAAGAGCACTACAAGTCAGGTTTTGCTTGAGGTTCAAATTCAGTCAACAAGTGAGAGGCAACTACGGGTGTCCCCACACAATGGCTTGTTTGTCAAATGTCAAGTTTGTGTGGAGCTGCAGTGGTGGGATGATCTCAGGTCATATGGAATTCAAGCCAAGCTGTGAGGGGGAGCTGTGTGCACAGAGTACCTCACCCCTTAACAAATGACCAGCTCAGTGGTTCATCAGAGACGCGCTCTGCCAGATCCAGTAAGAAATTGGCATAGCAGTTCACAGAAGCAGTGTGGAGGGGCTGCCAGCTGCTGATGCTTGGCTGCTTCTGCTGTTTCAGATCACGTGATAAGGCCATGTGTCTCTGCAAGCAACAGCAGGCCTTCACAAACGCTCAGGTGTGCAGGCAGTGCCCTCGTACACACCTCAGTGTGACAGCTTATCGTGCTGCCAGAGGTGTAGGATTGCCGTGAATGGTGTGGTCGATCACAGGTAACTTGGTAATAACGTAAAAATGTGACAGTAGGACATGGTAGAGAGCCTGTTGAACTGAGGCCCATCTGCACAAGAGGTGCTGAGTAGCAGGTGGGACACCTCCCCCTTCATAGCTGTGACGGCATTGTTGCGGGAAATTTTCAGCAAGACATGTGTGCAACATGTACACAGTTACCTGTAGGCTGCCCAGCAGCAGCTGGAAGATGTCGTCACTGCGCTTCAACACCTCCAAAAAGGGTGTCTGCAGCACAGCAGACTAGAGTTGCAGAAAAAGCAACAGTGACAGCTGCCTGTTACCACAACAATGATAGTAGTGACAAAGGTCTTGCAGGCAAGTGCATTGTTGTGACCTGGCAAGTGTTTGGCTGCCTAACACAGCGGCAATGAGTTGCACGCAGCAGGACCCTCACATGACATGGGACACTTGTCAGCTGTAGGTGGTAAGGCAGGGCTTACAGCGTGGTTGCCTGAGTTGGCAATCAGGTGAGTGAGGACACGCATTGCAGGCAAAGCCTTGTCAATGCCATTGAGCTCCTGGACCAGCTGAGACACATAGTCAAGTGCCAGCTCTCGTGTGTCAGCGCTTTTGCTGGTCAGGGCATAGTCTCGCAGCACGTCTGCAAAGCAGAGGGTCATGTCCAGAGGTGCTTGCATTTGTGAAGCAAGGGAGATGCGCCACAGAAGGCCGAGAATACGCTTGGTCATGACACCCTGCCGCAACACACAAGTGCACAGTGCAGCCGTGAAGTTTGCAAGGATACATTGTACTGGACATGGCATTGGGTAAATGGCATAGGGTAAATGCAAACAGATTCTCCTTGAAAACAAAGTAAGAAAACACTGCTAGAATGAATCAGGGACGTACAGCCTTGTTGTACAACAAAGGCACATTACCAGAACACCAACACAAGCGCTGGTGGCGACATTAGAGCAATACGCAGGCTTTGGCGCTAAAGCATCATTGACCTTTGGCGTTTGTCAGATGTGCACCTTGTGTGAATCTCACCTGGGTATCAACCTTGGCCAGTCTGAAGAGCAGCAGCATGCCTTGCTTGTTGTCAGCCTCACACTGCGCTGCACTTGACTCAAATTTTTTGAAAAGAAAGTCCAGCTGCTCTTCATTGAAGGCTTGAGCCAACTCAGCAAGCATGTTGAACACGTTGATCCTCACAGCCTCAAAGGTGTCAGGCTGTACAACACAAGCAACTGTGTACCAGGTTAGATGTCCAGGAAGGACCTCTTGTGAGATGTTGCACAAAAGCAAATTTGTGAAGCAGCACACAAATACAGACACGCTTGCCTAAATGCAATGTGAGAAACTGGAAATTCACAGCTTTTGAATGTGACAGTGTATACTACAGCTACTGCACCCCACCAAATTGCTGACCCCTCGTATATGTGGCAGCTGCATCAAGCTGCATTACACTGCTTGCAGGCCCCAAGTCAAATGACACCAAGCATACCTTTTCTGTCAAGTCCCACAGTAAGGCAATATGCTCTTGCTGAAGGCCGTCTTCAACAACCAAGTATCTTAAGACCTTTTGCACCTATGCATCAACAACTTGCCTTAGCATTACATGATGACCAACCTGTCCTGGTTTGACCGGCTGGAAAGTGCTGTACGCTTTAGGCTTAACCTGACCTGGTCAACGTACTGTTTCTGATGTAGATTAGCACGTAGCAGTTGACCAACAATGTTGTGAGACTCCAGCCACTGGATGGTGTGACCCATGGCATTGCCCAAGCTGTCCTTGGGAAGCTCAACAGCCCTCTTGATTATAGCATGTGTCTCACGTACTGCACTCAAGTGCTTGTTGAAATTGCTAAAGCCAAGCATCTGCAGGACAAATTTTTGCTGTACCGCACTGACCTGCAACAAAAGGGCACAGCTTACAACAGATGTCATGTCATAGGGAGGCAAACATGACCACACAAGGGTACAACAGCATTCAGTGCAAAAGCTAAGAAGCTGAGGACAGATGTAAGCTACCGTGCTTGACACGCAGGCGTGTTGTGTGAGACCAGCAAGGACATGGCATTGTAGTGTGCATTGAGAATGCAATCAACAAGACAGAGCAGGGCTGTGTAAGATGGCAGATCTGGGTGGTCAACCTCGTGATGCAAAGATGACTCACCAGCTCATCAGCCTGCATGGGGTTCACCACCCGCTCCAGAAGGAGAAACAAATTTCGAAAGACAACAGACAGATTGTGAAACATCCTGTCAGTCCCATTCTCGCTGAGCTGCTCCACGTCTTGCTCAAGGGCATCTTCAATATAGGTCAAAATATCCTCAAAATCCTGTTGCCATAAGAAAATACACTTGTGGCTCGACCCCAAATTTGCAAAGACCAGACACTCAGCTCTTCACGATGACAGGTCAGAGTTTGCTACAGTACCTTGTCAAAACTACTGATAAAATTCTCTGTTGCCACAGGCAGACAGCTCACTGTTGTCATCAACATGTGCTTCAGCAGCTCCAATGAAACTCTCCTGGGATTAGCTAATGCCTGCAACATGCAGAAATCTCAGTGTTGCTTTGCGGCCTTTTGCTGCCTGTAGATGTTCTTGCACAACACACATGATTCTATGTACAAAATCTATGCTGCAAAAGATGCAGAGATCATGCATGCTGTACCTGTCTGATGTACTGAAAACCCCTTCGATACCCAAAGTAGTTGATGAAGTATGCAGGCCAGCTGAAGGTTGTAAAGCGTGAGCAGTCCTCAACATCTGTGTCTACAGGAACTCCCAAGTGCACACTGGATATTGCAGGGGCACGAGGGGTCGCATATCTGCTTGATAGCTCCTTCGGCATCCTACTTGGTAGTGTACACTCTGAGTTTTTGTAGTTGAATGTGGACTCTGGATCAAATGCATGCATAAGAGGTTCCAGCAGTGCAAAAAGGTCGGCCTCATCCTCAGCTGCCTGTGCTGCATCTATGTCCTCAGGGGCAGGGGCACTGAGCTGAGACAGCTTTGCTGCTGTGAGGTCCACCAGGCCAGTCACAGCATCAAAAATTTGGAGCTGCAAATTCTCAGGCCATATATTGATAGCAGAGTCCAGCAGCACTTTGTCAAAGGCATCTGTCAGAGGTCCACGTATAAACTTCCTCACTATCTCCAGATCACGCATACCACCCCTGTTGCACACAAATGCAGTGAACATAGCTGCAGGATACAATGCAAATTTGCTGGTCTACCGGGAACCAGGCAGGGTCACGCAGCAGCTTGACTCCGGCAACTAAACTCAAGAGACCTGCATTTGTGACTGTGTGCCGGATGTCAGTTGCCCCTGAAGTGCATCCCCTGACTGACGCTAGGTAGTTTTGATGCATTTATGCATGACTCTGCAAGAAGACAGGTGACTCGCCTGTCAGGGTGTCTGATCAAAGCTGCTGCTGCCCTCTCACAGTCGACAAGGCAGTTGATATGCACCACCCAGCTTCCCCTATTCAACCCTTCATTCAGTCTTTGCAGCTGATGCGCCGGGAAGCCGAGCGCTTCCTCGCTCCCCTCCTCGCTATCAGCAGTGGACGAGGATGAAGCCTTCGAGTCTGAGGACAACGTTGCTTCGATGTCTACCTCGATGACACTGTCGCTGCGAGGCTCACTCTGATTCTCGGATGGGCTACCACTGGCGCCGGACCCAGACTTTTCGGGACTTTCAGACCCGACCATGACAGTACTCAGTGCATGCGGGAGTGACCTGAAGTTGGCAAGGGCTGCTGTTGTCCGGCTTTCTTCGATATGTCAACTATATTTGCAACCGATAAGTTGGCCATGAACAACCGGTCGTGTAATGCACGACACAGGTCAGAGAAATCGGGAAGAATTGAACTAGCGTCAGTCATTCAATCGTTGCTAGTCACCGTACGGCGTAGTCATTCATTCATTCATTCATTCATTCATTCATTCATTCATTCATTCATTCATTCATTCATTCATTCATTCATTCATTCATTCATTCATTCATTCATTCATTCATTCATTCATTCATTCATCAGATTTTAAAGGAGGTAGTGACCAGTACTGGCATGAAATCAGTGTACGGGCCGAATGCGCGTGGGGTCTGACCGATTGCCGAAGACCGAATCGAAAGGTCACCGAATGCGATCGAAAGCCCTAAACCACCATCATTTTTTATGGAAGTGGTGTCGAATGGCTAGCCGAATGGTTGTGCACCTGTTTAGGTTGTCACAATGGTATGTTGCATTTC